>Ga0351856_1004_pt1 | contig 56515 bp, 50 predicted proteins | sample BONcelHFGM3001D8_FD_206798 | JGI IMG/M metagenome (GOLD analysis project Ga0351856, IMG submission 206798) | Enriched cells from coal bed in the Powder River Basin, Montana, United States - BONCAT cells FGM rep2 HSBNCT.FGM.300.1.D8 ... | reverse complement strand
ATCAGCGTCAGAATGGTGGATAAACCGATCTACGATGACGAATGGGACTATATCGAAATCAATCCCATCCAGGGAATCGATATTGCTGAAATGAGCGTGGTCAGACAAGATGGTTCGGATACAGCCACCGAAGATATTGAGGTTGTTGAAGTCAAGCCTGATTATTCAGGAAACTGGGTGCTGATTTTTTCCGGACGGCTTCTGTCTGCTGTCCCGGTTGACCGCAATTTTCATGGCATGGATAACTTCATGTCTTTTTTCAAAAAATGAGTTTCTGACTATAGCTTTTAAGATAATGATTTTGGGAAGGCAGCAGGGAGGGGATAGGCCTTTTTTGGCCATCCCCGACCGATAACGCACCCAAAATCTTTATCTTGAAAGCTATATTACGCCTGAACAGGAAGGAATCAAATCAAATGAATATCAGCAGAAAATTGGGAATACTGGTTTTTTGTGGTGTGCCAGCCATCATTGGCGGTGGCATTGTATATGGTATTTACGAAAGTTATATTTCGGTTGCGATCTGGGAAGTCATTCTGCTGTTGACCGCCGGCGGGTTTGCCGCCAAATAGCCATCAACCCCCGGTTATTTACCGCCTTTTCCGCATTGCCTGCGGTGTGTGAAATCGTTTCATCATACATTGCAGGCCGATGCTCCCTTCACTGCCATCCAGAGTGACAGTCTTGTGCTGCTCCCAATGAAACGTCTGATTATATCATGAAATGAGGTCGTTTGAATTCGAGCCCTGCAAAAAACAGAATGCTGTGGTTCTTTCTGACAGTGTTTGCGGTATCCGGGGCACTACTCCTCTGGGTGCTTTGGCCGTTCATGTCGATCATTGTTTTGGCCGGTGTCATTACCAGCGCATTTCAGCCAGTTTACCGGTATATGGGCAAGCGGCTCAATGCATATCTGGCGTCTTTTACAACCTGCCTCATGATTTTATTGATGTTATTCATTCCGATTGTCATCAGTGTGGGCGCCCTGTCCCAGGAAGCTTACGGTCTGTATGAGATGGGCAAAAACTCGGTCATTCGGGATCAGATCAATTCCCTGATTGAAAAATCTTATATTCTTGATCGGGCCAATCAGATGTTATCGCCCTTCAATATTCAATTGACCGGGGACGAATTGAACCGGACTGTTTCGGAAATGGGAAAGAATATCGGGTTGTTTCTCTATGAGCAGGCCAGCGCTGTCGCATCCAACATCGCGTCCTTTCTGTTTTATTCGTTCTTTATGTTGATGATCATTTTTTATTTTTTTATTGACGGCCCAAGGCTGATACAGTTTTTTCTGGATCTGTCTCCACTGCCTACGGATCAGGATAGGCTGTTGATCAGAAAATTTCACGATATGGCGGGCGCCATTTTGATAGGAAATGGTCTGGCCGGATTGATTCAGGGCGCCCTGGGGGGGATTACGTTTGCCATATTTGGACTTAAATCCCCTGTTCTATGGGGCGTTGTCATTTCATTCATGGCCTTTGTCCCCATTCTGGGGACCGGCGTCATTCTGATTCCCACCGCGATTTATCTGTATCTGATCGACCGGGTTGGCGCATCTCTATTTTTTCTGATATTCTATCTTGTCACATTTGGTGCAGTGGAGTATGGATTAAAACCAAGGCTGGTCGGTAAACGGGTGAATATGCATACCCTTCTGGTTTTTCTGTCCATCATGGGCGGACTGAAGCTGTTTGGCGTCCTTGGAATTATATATGGCCCTTTGGTGGTGGCCATTTTCATGACATTGACCGAAATTTATCAAACGAATTATCAGAATATGACCGTGTTTCGGCCAGACATTTGATCCGTACGGAATTCATTCAGGTTTGTCATGGCCTTTTACACCTGAATTCTGAATTCTAACCCAAATCAAACTATAGATTCAAGGAGTTGATATTTCTGTGACCACACCGGAGACCGAAGAAAAATTACCCGAAGTCCGCATCGACAATGAACTGAAAAAATCTTATCTGGACTATGCGATGAGCGTGATCATCGGCAGGGCACTGCCCGATGTCCGGGATGGACTGAAACCGGTTCATCGCCGGGTCCTGTTTGCGATGCACGAACTGAAAAATGACTGGAACAAGCCGTATAAAAAATCGGCCCGTATCGTCGGTGATGTCATCGGCAAGTATCATCCGCATGGCGATACCGCCGTATATGACACGATTGTCCGTATGGCCCAGAATTTTTCCTTGCGGTATCCCCTGGTGGATGGTCAGGGTAACTTCGGATCCGTAGACGGGGATCCGCCGGCTGCCATGCGGTATACCGAGATTCGAATGAAGCGTATGGCCCATCACATGCTGGACGATCTGGAAAAGGAAACCGTTGATTTTGGTCCCAACTACGATGAATCCCTGACCGAGCCACTGGTGATGCCCAGCAAACTCCCCAATCTGCTGATCAACGGGTCTTCGGGTATCGCTGTTGGAATGGCCACCAATATCCCCCCACACAATCTGGGGGAAACCATAGATGCCATCAAGGTGCTGATCGATCATCCGGATGTCACAACCAATGAACTGATGGCCATCATACCCGGGCCGGATTTTCCAACGGCAGGAATCATTCATGGGCGAAACGGAATTCGGGAAGCCTATGAAACCGGAAGGGGCATCATACGGGTCAGGGCCCGTACCGAGCTCGAAGAGGATAAAAAAACGGGCCAGGAGACCCTGATCGTTACCGAACTTCCCTATCAGGTCAACAAGGCCAAGCTCATCGAAGCGATTGCCATACTGATACGGGATAAACAGTTGGAGGGAATCCGGTTTATCCGGGACGAGTCCGATCGGGATGGCATGCGGATTGCGGTGGCACTGAAACGGGATCAGCCGGCCGAAATTGTGCTCAATCAGTTGTTCAAACACACCCGAATGGAAGTCACGTTTGGCATCATTTTTCTGGCTGTGGTGAACAATCGGCCCGAGCTGCTGACCCTCAAGCAGATTCTGGCCCATTTTATCGAACACCGTAAGCAGATCATCGTCCGGCGGACCCGGTTTGATTTAAAAAAGGCCGAAGAACGAGCCCATATTCTGCAGGGTTTGAAAATCGCTCTGGAAAATCTGGATGCGGTGGTCGCCCTTATCCGGGCATCCAGCTCTCCGCCAGAAGCCAAAACCGGTCTGATTGAAACCTTCAGCCTGTCCGCCATTCAGGCGCAGGCCATACTGGACATGCGGCTCCAGCGGCTGACTGCGCTTGAACAGGGCAAAATTCTGGAGGAGCATCAGAAAATTATTCAGGATATCGAATGGTTCCGAAAAATTTTATCCAGTGAGCAGATTGTGCGGGACATCATCAAGGATGAACTGACCGCCATGCAGACGGATTACAATGATCCCCGACGGACGGAAATCATTGATGAAAGGACCGAGCTGACCGAGGCAGACCTGATTGCAAAAGAGGATATGGCGGTGACCATCTCCAACAGCGGATACATCAAACGCAATCCCATCACGCTGTATAACAGTCAGCGCCGGGGCGGCAAGGGCAAAACCGCCATGGGAACCCGGGAAGAGGATTTTGTTGAACATCTCTTCATCGCCTCGACCCATAATCTCTTTCTGTTTTTCACCAACCAGGGCAGAATCTATCGGTGCAAGGTGTATGAAATTCCCCAGGCCAGCCGAGCCAGCAAGGGAAAGGCAATTGTCAATCTGCTGAATTTCCAGCTCAATGAAAAACTGACCGCAGTACTGTCTGTGCCAGATTTTGAACCCGGATATCACATTCTGATGGCGACCCGGCTGGGCATCATCAAGAAAACCGATATCATGGCGTTCAGTCACTCCCGGTCAAACGGGATTATCGCCATCGACCTGAATCCCGAAGACGAGCTGATCAGTGCCAAAATAACGGATGGCACCATGAATGTCTTTCTGGGTTCTGCTCAGGGAAAATCCATCCGGTTTCATGAAACCGATGTCCGGCCCACCGGCCGAACGGCCATGGGTGTCAAGGGGATGCGCTTGGCAAAAGGCGACCGATTGGTTAGCATGGAGGTCATGAGCCATGGCCAGACCCTTGTCACGGTGACAGAAAATGGATTTGGCAAGCGCACATCCATTGACGAATATCCGGTGCAGCGGCGGGGTGGGAAAGGCGTTATCACGATCAAAACCACAACCAGAAATGGGAAAGTCGTGGCAATTCTGATGGTGGCGGAAGACGATGATCTGATGCTGATGACCAATGGCGGTAAAATCATTCGAATGCCGGTTCGCGGTATTTCCGTGATCAGCCGCAATACCATGGGGGTCAGACTGATGGATATGGATCAGAACGAAAACGTGACCGGCGTCGCGCGTCTGGCAGAAAAAGAGGAAGACGTCTGATGGATATCGACGCATCTTTTTCCCGGTTGAACGATATGCGTATCGGCGTGGTGGGCGCAGGCAGTTGGGGAACCGCGCTGGCAAATCTCCTGGCAAACAAGGGGTGTCTGGTCGATTTGTGGGTGTTTGAAGCAGATGTGCGGGAAGCGATTGAAACCCGCCATGAGAACCCGGTTTTTTTACCCGACATCCGGCTTTCTGAAAATCTGAGGCCGTCAAGCGATTTGAAAACCGTTGTTTCGGACAAGGATCTGGTTCTGGTGGTCACACCGTCGCATGTCATGCGGGGTGTATCCCAAAACATGGCACCCTTTGTCTCTTCAAAAACACTGGTGGTTTCGGCATCAAAAGGCATTGAAAACGAAACCTGTCTGACCATGACTGGCGTGCTGCAGGAAAATCTGCCGCACGTGCCTGCCGATCAGTTTGCCGTGCTGTCAGGCCCCAGTTTTGCCAGAGAGGTTGCCCACAATGTCCCAACCGTTGTCGCGGTGGCCTGCCGCAGCCGCCAGGCCGCGACGCTGATACAGCATGTGTTTGCCACACCGGTTTTCAGGGTTTATACCAACAGCGATGTGATTGGTGTCGAACTGGGCGGGTCTGTCAAAAATGTGATTGCCATCGCCGCAGGCATCATCGACGGCATGGGCATGGGGTTGAATACACGGGCCGCGCTCATTACCCGGGGTATGGCCGAAATTCGCAGACTGGGGATCCAGATGGGCGCCAACCCTCATACGTTTGCCGGACTGGCCGGCTTTGGAGATTTGATTTTGACCTGCACCGGTGATCTCAGCCGAAACCACACTGTCGGGAATAAACTGGGTCAGGGTATAAAACTGCCTGAAATTCTATCGGAAATGCGCATGGTGGCAGAAGGTGTCAAATCGTCCCGGTCCGTCTATCATCTGTCACATCATTTGAATGTTGATATGCCCATTTCTCATGCGGTATATCATGTCCTGTATGATGATCTTTCGCCAAAAGAAGCCGTTTTTCAATTGATGACCCGGGATCTGAAAGATGAAATAGAAGAATAAACACCATGAGCCAGAGCCAATCGGAATCCATATTGACGGTCAGGCGTCATAAGGGAGAAGGTCACCGGAAACGGTTGCGCGAAAAATTTATGGAATCGGGTCTGATTGCGTTTCGGGATGACGAGGTCATAGAACTGCTGCTGACCCTGGGAACGCCCAGAAAAGACTGCAAGGACGTGGCCCGAGATCTGATGAAACAGTTCAAAACCTTTCATCATGTTCTGGAAGCGCCTATTGATGAACTGATGAAGGTAAGCGGTATCGGCCCACAGAATGTATTCGGAATTCGACTGATTCGGGCCGTTGCCGAGCGGTATCTGGAAAAACGGCTGATGAATTCGGTGCTGATCCATAATGCCAAAGAGCTTTTTGATTACCTGTACATGAACATGCGGGATAAAACCCGGGAATGTTTTCTGGTCATTTATCTGGATGCCAAAAACCGCATCATTGAACTGGAGACCCTGTTTGAAGGTACCCTCACCTCTACCTCGATCTATCCGCGGGAGGTTGTGACCGCTGCACTCAGACACCATGCGGCAGCCGTTATTTTTGCCCACAATCATCCTTCCGGTGACCCTGCGCCCTCTCCGGAAGATTATGCTGTCACCCGTCAACTCATTGCTGCCTGCCGGATCGTGTCCATTACGGTTCATGAACATATTGTCATTGGAAACAACCGGTATTTCAGCTTTGCCGATCAGGGTTATATCGCCCGGGCATATCAGGACTGCGACAGGGACATGGACGCGACATGACACATCCAAAAAATGACCTGCCTTCCTGTTTTGGGGATTTGACATCGGTTTTTCCAAAAGCCGACGATGGATTGCGTCATACGCCGGAATCCTGCATGGTCTGCGACCATAAAACCGCATGTCTCAGAACGGCCATGACCCAGAAACAGGGACTGACTGTACGGGAAGAGCTGGTGGACCGGGCGTATTCATCCGGAATGGTTGGATTTTTTGGCAGATGGTCCAGAAAGAAAGACCTGCACCGCAAAAAAATGAATCCAGACGTCTGAAAGGAGACAGTCATGAAAACCATAAAAGATATCGATCTTAACGGAAAACGGGTTCTGATTCGGGTCGATTTTAATGTTCCATTGAACAAAGACAGACAGATCACCGATGATTCCCGTATTCAGGCGGTACTTCCCACACTGAAATATGCCCTGGCGCATCAGGCCAAACTGATCGTTGCCTCCCACATGGGCAGACCCAAAGGAAAAGTGGTGCCGGAATACAGTCTTAGGCCCGCAGCCGAACACTTGTCCCGACTGCTTGACAGGCCGGTTGCACTGGCTCCGGACTGCATCGGTTCTGCGGTCGAGGATCAGATTTCCAACATGTCGCCCGGAGATATCGTGGTTCTGGAAAATCTTCGGTTTCATCCGGAAGAAGAAAAAAATGATGCCGCATTTGGAAAAAAACTGGCGGCGCTGTGCGATGTCTATATCAACGACGCCTTTGCCGTGTCCCATCGGGCCAATGCCTCGGTCGAAGCCATTGTGCGCCATGCTCCGGTGTCAGCCGCCGGATTTCTGATGGAAAAGGAGATTACGTATTTCCGCAGGGCCCTGACCGAACCCAAACGACCGTTGGTCGCCATTGTGGGCGGCGCCAAGGTATCCGGCAAGCTGGGGCTTCTGGAAAACCTGTTGGGCAAGATCGATAAACTGATCATTGGCGGTGCCATGGCCAACACGTTTTTAAGAAGCATGGGGTTGGCCACCGGAAAATCCCTGGTGGAAGCTGACCTGATCGAAACTGCCGGGTCCATTCTGAAACGGGCATCGGAAAACCATATTCCGGTTTATCTGCCGGTGGATGTGGTTGTGGCTGAAACCCCGGATGCATCTTCAAAAACCACGGTGGTCCCGGTTCAGGAAATTCCGGACCATCAGATGGCGCTGGATACAGGACCTGCAACCATCATGCTGTTTGCAGAAGCCCTTCAGAATGCCGGAACCATTGTATGGAACGGTCCCATGGGAATGTTCGAGGTGGCGCCATTCAGCCGGGGAACCGCTGCGATGGTGGATCATATCGCCTCCATGCCGGCTGTCAGCATCATTGGCGGCGGCGATACCGGGGCTGCGGTTCATCAATCCGGAAAAGCCGATCGCATGACCTATATTTCAACCGGCGGCGGCGCCTTTCTGGAACTGATGGAAGGGAAAATCCTTCCCGGTATCGCTGCGCTGGAAACAGCCGATCATCAATGAATCCCAATCCGTCGTGATACCCGGTCGAACCATATGGATAACCGCATGTGTCATTGCTGCAGTCGGTGCGCTTGTATTTTGGAGCCGACCCGATGTCATCACCTGGCTGAAACAACTCTATAATGTGGTTACCGATCGTGACGTCATCAAATCCTTTGTTGCATCTTTTGGAGACGCCGCACCGCTGGTGTTTATCGGAATTCAGATTTTGCAGGTCATTTTTGCGCCCATTCCGGGCGAAGCAACCGGATTCATCGGCGGCTATCTCTTTGGGGCATCGCAGGGATTTATCTATTCCAGCATCGGGCTTTCCGTGGGATCGGTGATCAATTTTGGAATCGGACGGCTTCTGGGGCAACGCCTGGTTCTCAAACTGATTCCGCAAAAACAGATTGACCGGCTGGCGGTCCTGACCAAACCCAAAGGCATGCTGGCCATTTCTCTGATGTTTGTTTTTCCGGGTTTTCCCAAAGATTATTTGTGCCTGTTTCTGGGAATCACCGACATGCCCGCCAAGGTGGTTGTTCTGATGGCCACGATCGGCAGAATGCCGGGAACATTGGCGCTCAGCATTCAGGGTGCATCGCTTCTTGAAAAGAATTATTTTGTTTTCTGGGGACTGATGGGCCTGTTTGTCATACTGGCAGGTGTCTCATACCGGTATCGTGACAAACTTTACCGTTGGCTGGAGCGGGTCGACAAAAAAGATCCTGACTACTGAATTCTGCTTTTGCAGTGTCATCGTAAAGAGGTAAAGCGTGGTTTACTGGAATTTTCGGGAACAACTCAGTCTGGCCAACCGGCTCAGGCGTTCATATTATGAACTGCTGCGGGATCAACTGGATCACTGGATGATTCAATCCGCACTGGTGGATTCCTATGCCAATTTCAGCAGTAAAAAGCAGGCCTATCCATTTGTCGAAAAGCGGGAACTGAAGCCCAGAGCCAGAATTCCGGATATCGAACATAAAAACCAGAATTCATTTCTTGTCATCTTTGTCGAAGACACCATTCCCTCATCCTATAAAAAATACATCCGTTTTTTTAATGAAAACAAGACAACCCGAACCAATCTGACCGAGGCACGGGTCTTATCCCTGGCAGATGATTTTGATAGAAATCAGAAATATATCGAGGTGGTCGTTTTTCCGGATCTGCTGAAAAAACTGATACCGGTCGATTATGCGATGCTGATTCAGCGGGACCCGGCATCCCGAAATCGGGACCGGTATCATTTGTCCCATTTTCATGTCAGAATCGATTGCCCAATTGCCAAGGCAGCCGAAATGCTGGCTATGAATCTGCGATATATCTCAAAAGACCTGTTTGAGCGGGGCGATAAATATGCTGAGGATCTTCAAAAAAAATTCTTTGAATATTATGGTCTGCCCTTTATGTCAGGAGGCAGAAGAACGGCAGCCATTGTCGCTGCCCAGTATCTGAAAAAGCTCTCCTGTATTACGACGGTTTATGTGGGCAGTGCGGCAAGCCGGTCATTAACCCGAATATCGGAAAGGGGAACCTCAAAAGCTGTTCTGATCAAATTGACCAATGAGGAGATGGCCCAGTTGACCGAGAGCCATCATCTCAGCATGTATACGTTTCAGAAGAACTATGTGGTGCATAAAAAGGAAGGATATGGGATTTGCATTTTTCAGGTATGTTATTCATGCACGGATCAGGCGTCTCCGCCGGACGACGGCAAGCTGAGAGATTTACGCCCGGATTTGAATTGGCAGACGGTTTCTGTTCAACAAATTTTACCAAAACCCGGTGTATGGCGATATCCGCCGTTGCCGTTCAATTTGATTTATTCATAGCAATGGTGCAACGAAGCGCCAGAACAGTTGTCTCCGCAGTTGGTAATTTATCGCAGGTCGAGATCTTTCCCGACCTGCGCGTGACACATTCGATGCACAATTACCGGATTGCCGTAATCAGTCTCTGCTGCCGGTGACGCCCATGATTCGAAGCAGCATGAGGAAGAGATTGATAAAATCGAGATACAGCGTCAGCGCCCCCATGATCGCACCCTTTCGCACCACGCCTGCCTCCAGACCATCTGGTTGTGTCAGTGCCATCATCTTCAGTTTTTGGGTGTCATAGGCTGTCAGGCCTACAAACACGATCACCCCGACATAGCTGATGATCATGTTCATTGCCGAGCTCTTGATGAACATGTTGACCAGAGACGCGATAATGATGCCAATAAGGCCCATGGCCATAAAGCTGCCCACGGAAGTCAGATCCCGTTTGGCGGTCATGCCATAGATGCTGGTTGCCACAAATGTCGCTGCACAGATGAAAAAGGTCGATGCCACGGATGAGCTGGTGTAAACCAGAAAAACAAATGACAGCGTCAATCCGTTCAGTAATGCATATATCATGAAAATACCGGTTGCAGTGGATGCCTGGATTTTGTTGATCCGTGCACTCAGGGAAAAGACCAGAACCAGTTCGGCAATGATCAGACCGAAAAACAGCACCTGGTTTCCAAATATCAGTTCAATCAAAGCCGGGCTGTTGGCAACTGAAAATGCGACAAAACCGGTTATTCCCAGCCCGACAGCCATCCAGTTATACACACTTCGAATAAACTGGTTGACCACAACCTGAGCTTGAGTTACGCCATACGATACGGGTTGCATTGAAGACCTCCTGTTTGTTTGTAGAAATGGTAACGTTCGTATGGTTAAAATATAACACAACTTGAATCATTTTCAAGCTAAAACGGATTGATAAAGCCGGTTTAGAATGATACATCACCCATATGTATCAACGATATATGGCTAAATATGGCTTTCAGAAAGGAAAAAGTGAATGCGAGTTGGAATAGGGTATGATATGCACCGGCTGGTTCCAGGCCGAGAACTGATTCTGGGCGGGGTAACCATACCGTTTGAAAAAGGTCTATTGGGACATTCGGATGCGGATGTGCTGGTCCATGCCGTATGTGATGCGCTGCTGGGCGCTGCCGGCATGGGAGATATTGGCGAGCATTTCCCGGATACCGATGCCAGATATAAAAACATCTGCAGTCTCAATCTGTTGAAATCAACCACAACCATACTGAAACAAAAGGGATTTCGAGTGGTAAACATCGATGCCACAATTGTGGCTCAGGCCCCCCGCCTGTCCGGATTTCGTCAGGAAATGCGGGAAAAAATAGCAGGAACGGTCGCCATCCCGTTTGAGGCTGTCAACATCAAGGCCACTACCACGGAAGGTCTTGGCATCATTGGTCGGGAGGAAGCTATGTCCGCCATGTCTGTCGCAATGATCGAGCCGGGCGTATCATGAAGCCGCCTGATTACCGATGGATCAACAAAAAAGATGATCTGGAAAAACTGGCATACGATTTGAGTCAGGAAAGGGCCTTTGCCGTCGATCTTGAAGCCGATTCCCTGTTTCACTATCAGGAAAAGGTCTGTCTGATTCAACTGGCATCATCCCGTTTCATCAGCCTGGTGGATCCGTTGGGTATTCCGGATTTAACACCGCTTGCCCCGGTATTTTCAAATCCGGGTATTCAAAAAATATTTCATGGATCGGATTATGATATTCGAAGCCTTTACCGGGATTTTGAAATCGAAGTCGTCAATCTCTTTGACACGGAACTGGCCTGCCGGTTTCTGGGCATGAAACAGTCCGGGCTGAATGTGGTGTTGAAGGAGCAATTCGATGTCGTTCTGGATAAGCGGTTTCAAAAAAAGGACTGGTCGGAACGTCCCCTTTCAAAAGAAATGCAGGAATACGCCGCACGGGATGTTCAATATCTGATTCCGTTGGCCGGCAAGCTTTCCGAAAATCTGGTTTCAATGGGAAGGCTCGACTGGTTTTACGAAGACTGTTATCTGATCAGCCAGGTTCGTTATACCGAATCCAATCATCAGCCCCGATTTGTTAAAATTAAAGGTGCGGGAAGGCTATACCCCCGAAGCCTGGCGATTCTGGAATCCCTGCTTTCTTTTCGGGATGGCATTGCGATGAAAAAAAATAAACCCCCCTTTAAAATATTGGGCAATACGGCCCTACTGGAAATCAGTACAAAAATGCCGCGAAGTGTCGAAAGTTTACACCGACTGGGCATCTTGAGTGGGAGGCAGATCGGAATGTATGGCGATGATCTTATCAACCGGGTTCACCGCGCATTGGAGATTCCGGAAGCCGATCTGCCGGTATTCCCCAGACATACGGAGCCGCTTCATGACAGCGGGTATGTCAGACGATTGAATGCACTCAAGCAGATCCGGCTCAACTGGTCGGAATCCCTGTCCATGGATGCCGGGTTCATCTGCAACAATGCTCTCCTGAACCGGATCGCATTAAATCCGCCTTCGACGATTGAGGAGCTGGCCGCATTGCCGGGGTTTAAATCCTGGCAGATCAGGATACTGGGCAGTGATCTGATTCGAACCATGCATGAAACCGGATAGCAAACCCCGAACCGCTATCGCTTTTCGTTTTACTTCCTATAGAATGAGCCGCTGCGGATCACATCTCTCCCGAAGAATCCGAAGCTCATTCGCCGTCGGCGGCATCACTTCCACAGCCCGTGTAATATCGATTTCAAACCCCATGTTGGTTAGAATCGTCTGCGGGCTGATGCCGGGAAAATATCCCGTCAGATACATTTCCCTGGTTTTTTCATCAAAACCCATGGTGGCCATGTTGGTGATGACCGACATGGGGCCACCTTCCGGGAGTCCGGCTTTTTTTCGACCGTCCGGTCCATCCAGATAGCCGGGGCAGGTCAGATAATCGAGACGGGGAACAAATTTTCGTTTTTCATGTTGCATGAACGTGATGGTTCGGTTGACAAATGACCCCACGTCACAGGCCCCGCCGCTTCCGGAGAACCGGGTCCTGGGCCTGGAATACTCCCCGATACAGGTGGAATTCAGGTTGCCGAACCGGTCAATCTGTGCCGCTCCCAGAATACCCACGACCCGGGGTCCGGTGAACCGGTTCTGCATGGTGGCAAACGAATCGGCCAGATTTCCGTTGACTGATGTCCAGAACATGACCCGTGAGTCTGCAACGGCCAGCGGCACTTCCTCCAGAACCGAATCGATGGCTCCGGTTTCAAAAAAAATGGTGCTGTTCGGTGCGCTGATATGTTTGGCAGCCATCGCCGCGACCATGGAGATTCCGGTTCCGCAGAAGACGATATCCCCATCCTGAATTTCACGGGCAGCCGCAATGGTCATAAGCTCCTTCAGTGTATATTCCGGCATGACATCCTCCTATCGTCTGTCCAGTCCGACCGCGTATCCGGTTCGGGGATCGGCCTTGATGGCATCCAGGGCAGACTGTCCCCGCAGATCCAGAAGCGCCTGATGATTATTGACACCATAAACAAACCGGTCCAGATAGACGGCATGAAGACTGTCATCTTCTGCGGATTTCCGGTATTCATTCAGATAGGACGGATCATAGTCGTAATGATGATAACAGGCCGTGGGATAAGCGCCCCAGGGAGAATGAACCACCGCTGACACACAGAAATGCGGAATCTGGTTGCTGTCCGGATTGGCCCGGAGACTCTCATCCTGAATCAGCTCCTCGCAGGTTACAATGACGTGACGGGCGGATTTGGCCTGCTCCACATCAGAAAAAGTCAGCCCCTCCATTCGGGCCGTTCCATGAATATCGGCCTTCTGCGTATGAATGATGGTCACATCTGTTGTAATTGCCGGAACCAGCACCAGTTTGGGGGCAGTTCCCCAATCTCCGAACGGATTGTCCATGACAATCAGTTTTTCATTGGGGAGCCGGCTCTCGGTTGCCCGAAGTTCTGAGGAAAATCCCCACTTGTCGATGATGTCCGTACCCAGGGAAGACCGGGTCGGAAGAAACGGTACGCCCATGGCGCCGGCCAGAAACCGCAGCGTCATCTGATAGTTGGAGTAGTCTTCCACCGCCAGGCTGCCGTTCTGAACCGCCTTTTTGAAGCGGACACAGGTCGGCGCAAATCGGCCACTTCCGCCATAGGCGATTTCAAGCCGGTCGATGCAGCCGCCACCGACCAGTTCATCCACACCCTGGCCATTGGAATGCGCATACAGATGAATATGTTTGATCCGCTGACGGATGATTTCATAAACTGCGGCCATGGGATTACGGTTGATGGTAAAGCCGCCGATCGACATGTGGCAACCATCAAAGACATATTGTCTGACCGCATCCCCAAGGGTCATGACCTTGTTTGGAACGACATTCATTGAAAAAAGCTCCTGTTTCGATTATTCTGTCCCCATGTTTACATCCTGGCCAATTCCAACCCCAGATCAAGAGCCTGTCGATTCATCTCCAGAAAATTTTCAGGAATCCGGGTTTCCAGAACCTTAAGAATGGATTCGGGTTTGACGAGGCGGGTGATACCGATCACTGCACCCAGCATGCAGATATTGAACACGATGGGTTTCCCGATCTTGTCCATCACGTTCTGATACATGGGCAGTTCATACTGCCTGGCATCCACCTTTCCGCCGATTTTCACAAAACGGGGATCTGTGATGAGCATGCCCCCGGGCCGGATGATGGGATAAAATTTTTCGTATGCCTCCTGGGTCAGGCATACCAGAACGTTGGGTTGAGTTACCTTTGGGAAAAAAATCTCCGAATCCGCGATAATCACATCGGTCCGGGTCGAGCCGCCCCGGGCTTCGGGTCCATACGACTGGGACTGCACGGCAATCAGATTTTCATACAGAACCGCGGCCTCGGCCAGGATGATGGCTGCGGTAATGACACCCTGACCCCCGGATCCGGAAAAAACCATTCTGCATCGTTCCATAGTTATCGTCCTTTCATGGCTTTTTCGATGACTTTCTGATATTCGCTGCAATACTCCGGCTGATCCCGCTTGACAAAAATCCCCCGTTGAATCAGATCCGGGTTTTCCTGAAAAGCCTTTGAACCGATGGGCGTGGTTCTGTCCTTCATCAGCCGCATCATCTCAACCGGCCCGCCTTCCTTGTTTTTTCTCCCGAAATAGGTCGGACATTGGCTCATGATTTCCACAACCGAAAACCCCTTGTGCTGGATGGCATCACAGAGGATATCCGTGATCTGCTGAACATGATAGGTAGTGGTACGTGCCACAAACGTTGCGCCTGCGGCAGTGGCCAGATTGACAATGTCAAAGCCCTGATCGATGTTCCGGTATGGTGCGGTGGTGGCCAACATGCCCGGTCCGGAAAGGGGTGAGTACTGGCCACCGGTCATGCCGTAAATCCGGTTGTTCATGACGATGGCGGTCATGTCAATATTCCGGCGGGCCGCATGAATAAAATGATTTCCGCCGATGGCCAAGGCATCGCCGTCTCCCATGGGAACGATCAGGTTCAACTCGGGCCGACTCATTTTGACGCCGGTTGCAAATGTCAGTGCCCGGCCATGGATGGTATGCATGGTGTGAAAATCCACATACCCGGAAATCCGGGACGAACACCCGATTCCGGATACCATCACGATATCGTTTTTCTTAAGGCCCAGCCGGTCAATGGCCCGCAGCATGGCGTTCAATACCACGCCATGCCCACATCCCGGACACCACATGTGGGGAAAAAACCGCTCCCGGATATATTTTCGATTCGACATGAATCACACCCCCTTTCCCTGTATCAGTCGCAGAATGTTGCGAATGTCTGTCGGATTGATAAACACCCCGTCGATGCGGTTGGCCAGAAACACCTTCTGGGACTTGTCGACTGCCAGTTTCACCTGTTCCAGAACCTGCCCCATGTTCATCTCCACCACCACCACATATTCGGCTTTGGCACAGATTTCCCGAACGATGTGATGCGGAAACGGCCACAGGGTCTGAAGCTCAAGCAGCCCCAGTTTTTCACCCCGCTGTCTGCGATTCATGACTACATGCAGCGCAGACCGTGCCGAAGACCCGTATGAGACCAGCACACAGTCGGCATCGTCTGTAAAATAGGTTTTATATCGGGCAATTTCCTGGACGTTATTCTGGATCTTATCCACCAGATGACGCAGCAATCCCTGAACCACCTGGGGATTGCCTGATGGAAACCCCCACATGTCATGAACCAGACCGGTCACATTATACCGGTGAACCCCGCCAAAATCCGACATGGGCAGTCGGCCGTCTTCCCGTGGCAGGTAGGGGTGGTAGTCGATACCTTCCTTGACCGACGTCCGCAGGCGATCCATCAACGGCAGCTCACCGGGAGCCGGAATGATCACCTTTTCACGCATATGGCCGACCACTTCGTCAAACAGCAGAATGACCGGCGTCCGATACGTTTCTGCCAGGTTAAAGGCATCCACGGTGATGGAAAAGACATCCTGGTGATTGGAGGCCGTCAGGGTGATGATGGCATGATCTCCGTGTGTACCCCAGCGAGCCTGATTGACATCACCCTGACTGACATGGGTCGGCAGTCCGGTCGATGGCCCGCCCCGCTGCACATTCACAATGACCGACGGAATTTCCGCCATGATCGCATATCCCAGTGCCTCCTGCATCAGAGAAAATCCCGGCCCGCTGGTGGCGGTCATGACTTTGTGTCCGGTCAGGGATGCTCCGATGATGGCGCAGATCGAGGCGATTTCATCCTCCATCTGAATGAATTTCTTGCCGATCTGTGGCAGTCTGCTCGCCAGATGCTCGGCAATTTCCGTGGACGGGGTGATGGGATAACCTGCAAAAAAACTCAGCCCGGCATACAGGGCCGCTTCCACACAGACCTCGTTACCCTGAATAAAGCGGATATCCGGTGACGAATGGCCGATGACAGTCTGTCCTCTGTCTTCCGACCGCTGATCTCCGACGTCCGAACGCCGAGCTCCGGTCTCTGATCTCTGATCTCCAGTATCGTTCATGATTGTGCCTCTTCCTCTGTAAGGATTTCGATTGCCAGATCCGGGCATCTCTGCTCACACATCCTGCAACAGATACAGTCTTCCGGACGAACCGCAACCACTTTATCCGTTTCATCAAGCTCCAGAACCTTCTTGGGGCAGAATTCCACACAAATTCCACATCCCTTGCACCAGTCCCGGTTGATCACATGCTGTTTCAATTTGGGTTTACCCATGATTCTTTTCCTCTCCGCAAACCGGTTATTTTTTTGAAGTCATTTCGTTTTGAATTGTATTTTTTCATGACGTGAGGGAACGGACAAATGGGATAGCAGATGGCACATTTCGAATAGATGAAACTGCACCAGCAGACTGAGTTTCTGCGTCAGTTTTCAGCAATCGACGAAAAAATGTGTGGACGTCTCACCGGGAAATACGCCACCTGATTTTTACCACGTACCCAAAAACCCAGTTGTTTGTCAAATTTTTACATCTTCTGCAGCAGTATAAATATGGACTCCCAATTTTTCGGCAACCGGGATTGCCTTGGGCGCAACCATCGGTGAGATAACGATCATTTTGTCAACCTGTCTCTGATGACGTTTTTCATAAAAACGGACTTTTCTTTCAAACGTGTACATTTCGGATTTGCTCATCGAGGACTTGATCTCAACAATGATCAATGTACCATTTTTAACGATTAAATCCAGTTCGATCTGATCTGGCCTGCCAAACACCATACCATCATCATCAAACTCCAATACGTTGATGACTTCGACATTGGCAAATTCTTCCAGAATTCCCTTTAGTGCCTCCCGGAAAGCTTGCTCTGTATGCAGGCCCCAACGGGCCCCCAATGCACCAATGGTGGTATCGTGCTTTCGAACGAGTGCATGGATGTCTTTCAATATCTCATTAATAACCTGCTGATTGGCCTCCCATTTGCGATTTTGTTCCTCCCATTTGCGGCTTCGCTCCTCCCGATCATGCTCCAGCGCTTGCTGATTGGCCTCCCATTTGCGATTTTGTTCATCCCATTTGCGGCTTCGCTCCTCCCGATCATGCTCCAGCGCTTGCTGATTGGCCTCCCATTTGCGATGTTGTTCATCCCATTTGCGATTTTGTTCTTCCTGATTAATCTCCAGAACCTGATGATTGGCCTCCCATTTACGGTTTTGCGCCTCCCGATCACGCTCCAGCGCTTGCTGATTGGCCTCCCATTTGCGACTTTGCTCCTCCCGATCACGCTCCAGCGCTTGCTGATTGGCCTCCCATTTGCGACTTTGCTCCTCCCGATCACGACGTATTTCATCAAGAATACGGTCAAAACGATCTTCTGTCACAATTTTATCCGCAAAATGACGGCGGGAAATATTCAGAAAAAATCGGTGTATTTCGGGATCTTTTTCCAGAAGCGCAGGAAGTTCTTTAACAATAATTTCTTTGGCCTCATCGGGAGTCATCATCGGGATTCTCCTTTGTGTCCGGTGGTCTGTGATCATCATTCCGGCCGACGGTTACAAAAGCCTTTGACAGGCGACGGTTGACGGAATGGCTACGGTCCCCAGATGCGAGCTATCGATCAAAAACAATATTTATTGTGCGAAATATGGCACAACAGGCTAATCTTATCAAGTATTACAAAATGGCACCACCATTTCTCTGCTTAAAAATGAAAAGGTGCGTATTTTAAACGTCTATCGCCAAATATTGTTTAAAACAAATCCCGGTTAGCCCGGCTGCCGGGCAATCCGCCTCAATGCCCTGCAAAGAAAGCTGGAATCCTACGGAATCGAATCAACCGGACTCTCTGCCAATTTTGACTATGCCAAAATGGAACATATTGTTTATAACAATTTGATAGAATAGACCTATTTATATTGCTGGCCGCATGGTTGTGCTCATTTGGATGGATTAAGAAAATTTTCGGAGTTTTCCTGCGATTGTAATATTCATAAATAACTTATTGATATAATTCCTTTTTATGATATATTTCATCTGATTTTCAAGATGGCATGGAAAATGCTTTTAACAATCACTACTAAATCATTGTTCCGTTACCGTGAAATGGTTCGTATCTCGTCACGTGTCACAAATGAAATGAATACGGAGTAAACCCGGTGAATGTACTGGTCGTGGATAACGAAATCGTTCAGCTTGAAAATCTCAGAATAGGGCTCACCGAGAGGGGATACCATGTCCTCCAGGCACAGAGCGGCCCTGAGGCGCTGAATCTGATTGAAACTGAGGTCCTTGAAATCGATCTGGTCATCACCGATTATGAAATGCCGGAAATGAACGGCATCGAACTGCTTCAGAATATCCGCTGGAAACAGGGGAATCTGCCGGTAATTTTGATGACGGCTTACGGGCAAAGGGATATCGCCCTGGAAGCATTTCGAAATCACTGCAATGGGTATATTGACAAGCCCTTTAGCCTGGACCAGTTGCTTCATGTAATTCATACGGTCAAGTCCAATATAACTCATAATATGACTCTGGAAACCCCGAAAAAATCAAATCGTTCAAGCCAGCCGTTTTTATGCGATAAGGGTCGTGGCAAGAAATAGTGGAGGAATATTGAAAAATCGAAGATGGATTTTATTTATATGCGGGATCATTGCAACAAGTCTTGTTTTGTGGGAGGATGGTAGCGGAGTCCATGCGCAATCTCAGACAGATGTAAAAGAGTCACCTGGCATATTGGAAGAAGGAAGCGCGTCGAATCAACCAACGGATTCACCTGTGCTTGCAACACAAAAGGATCAAGTCAATTACACCATCGGTGTCAACTTGATTGGCAATTTCAGGAAACAGGGCGTTGACATTGACTTGAATATGGTAATTAAGGGCATGCAGGATGCGTTCTCGGGTGCCAATCTGCTCCTGTCCGATGACGAACTTCAAAAGGCCATGATGCTGTATCAGGCCGAGGTCCGAAGGAAACAGGGAAAGAGCAGATCCATGACGGCAGCAACCAACAGACAGGAAGGAGAGGCGTTCCTGGCGGAAAACAGGGAAAAAGAAGGCGTTGTGACCCTGCCAAGTGGACTGCAGTACCGTATCCTGAAGGCGGGCGATGGCAAACAACCGACTGATACCGATACGGTGACGTGTCACTATCAGGGAACGTTCATCAACGGAACCGAGTTCGACAGCTCACATCGTAAGGGACGACCCGCAACATTAAAAGTCAATGATGTTATTCCGGGCTGGCGCGAAGCATTGATGCGGATGCCGGTCGGTTCGACATGGCAGATTTTTGTCCCCTCCCGGCTTGCTTATGGAGAACGGGGTTCATCCGGCCATATTGGACCAAATACCACGCTTGTTTTTGAAATCGAGCTGTTGTCCATCCAATAAGAGGACCTCAATCATTCCAGCCAAGGTTTCAGCCTGTCTGAAAACCGGAATGAGAAGTCAATCAGCAGAAGGAGAAAAATACGTGAAAAGGTGTTTTTCATTGTCAATCGTATTACTCGTATCCATGATTTTGATTTCCCCTGTTTATGCCGAATCAAACGACACTCCGATTTCCCAGGCGCCTCAAAATCAGATTCAGCCTCTGGCACCGGACACCCAGATCGTTTTACCGAAGGCTGGTGTTTCATGGAAAGAGAAGGTCATGATGCAACGTTACCTTCAAAAGCGCGGTGCCGAAAGCCGGAATACGTTAAAGCGAAAAGCGTTACCCGGGAATAATCAGACAACTGTAAATGGTTTGAAACAAACACCAGCAGTGTCGCCTTGACCAGTGATGTCACCATTAAACAACGACAAGGAGGAAGGATAAAATGAAGAGACTCAGACTACTGCCACTCATTGGAATAATTGCGGCGTTGGCCGTCCTTTTCGGAGGAGTTGCTCCGGGGTGGGCGATCGTGCCGAATCCGGGTCCGGGAGGGGTTCCGGATTACTTCAACACACCCAACTGGGCCAACAGCCCCCAGCTTCGGAAATTTGTAGACACACTGCCGGGCCTGGGTGCGCAAAACAAAAACAATCTTGGTCAGTACATTCCAGTCGCCATTCCGGATAAGGTGACCTATCCGGGATCAGACTATTATGAGATGGAGGTTGGGCAATTTACCGAACAAATGCATTCGGACATGCCGGCGACAACGCTTCGGGGCTACCGCCAAACCAATACGACGGATGAGACCGTCAACAAATTCCATAATCTGGGGCCCATGATCATTGCCGAAAAGGATCGGCCGGTTCGAATCAAATTTACAAACAAACTCGGCACCGGCGAGGCGGGTGACCTGTTCATCCCCGTTGACACCACTATCATGGGCTCCGGAGAATTTGATATCAACTATAATCCGGAAACCAAGGAATCCATTCCGCCCACGTTTGGCGTGTTTACCCAGAATCGGGCCGTGATACATCTTCACGGTGGCCGAAGTCCGTGGATCAGCGATGGGACGGCTCACCAGTGGATCACACCGGCCGGAGAAGACACGGACTACCCCAAAGGTGTCAGCGTGGCCTATGTTCCGGACATGTGGTTTGATGCCGCAGGAAACACGATTCCGTCATGCGCCGGGAAAAATAGCTGCTCCGAGCCCGGTGCAACCAATAATCCGGGGCCCGGCTCCCAAACCTATTACTGGAGTAACCAACAGAGCGCCAGGCTGATGTTTTATCACGACCATTCGTGGGGTATCACCCGACTGAATGTCTATGTCGGTGAGGTCGCCGGTTTGTTGGTCACCGATTCGACCGAGAAGGAGCTGATCAATGCCGGTCTGATTCCCTCCGATCAGATTCCCCTGATCGTTCAGGACAAGACGTTCGTGGACCCGGCCTCGATCGATGCCACCGATCCGACCTGGAAATGGGGATCAAACCCGCCGGCCCGGATCAAAGGCGATCTCTGGTGGCCTCATGTCTACATGCCTGCGCAGAATCCCTACAACCCGGATCTGAGCGGCATCAACGCCTATGGCCGGTGGCATTACGGCCCCTGGTTCTGGCCGCCAACCAATAATATCGCCTATGGCCCGGTGGCCAATCCCTATTATGATCCAAACTGTGATCCGAGCGTGGAATTCTGTCAGCCGCCTGAAATGCCGGGAACGCCCAATCCATCCTGGGGTGCGGAAGCGTTCATGGATACGCCGGTGATCAATGGGACTGCCTATCCCAGGCTTGAGGTCGAACCCAAAGCCTATCGTTTCCGGATTCTGAACGGGTCTCATGACCGGTTTTTCAACCTGCAGATCTATGTGGCAGACCCCAATGTCAAATTTGAGGACAGACTGACTGAAGTCAAAATGGTTCCCGCTGTACTGACTCCCGGTTTTCCGGAAACCTGGCCGACAGACGGCAGAGAAGGCGGCGTACCGGATCCGGCAACATCGGGTCCATCATTCATTCAGATCGGAACCGAAGGCGGCTTTCTGCCATCTCCGGTTGTGCTGCCCAACCAACCGATCAACTGGAATACCGATCCGACGACGTTTACCGCCGGAATCGTGCTCCAGCAGAATGAGGGTGGCGGCACGCTGATGCTGGGTCCTGCCGAGCGGGCGGATGTCATCGTCGATTTCTCCCAGTTTGCCGGTAAAACCCTGATCCTGTACAATGATGCACCAGCGCCGTGGCCGGCGCTTGATCCGCATTACGATTACTATACGGGCGCTCCGGACAACCGGTCCATGGGGGGGGCGGACACGACCCTGGTCGGCTATGGCCCCAACACCCGGACAATCATGCAAATCAAGGTGGAAGATCATACACCGGCCACAAATTATGTCGAGACTGTTCTGCCCCTTCTACAGAAGGCGTTTGTGTCGACAGCCGATTCTCCGGGTGTTTTTGCGCGGGGACAGGAACCGATTGTTGTCGGACAAAGTGCATACAATGCCGCCTACAATTTGCAATTTCCCGCTACCTGGCCTTACTGGGGACTGTCGAGAATTTCCGATAATACACTGAGTTTTCAGACCGTCAATGGTACGAAAGTCCAGAATTTCCCCATGGACCCAAAAGCCATTCAGGATGAAATGGGTGAGGTTTTTGATGAATACGGACGAATGAGCGCCAAACTGGGGCTGGAAGTGCCGTTCACTGTGGCCGGCAGGCAGAACTTTGTCCTTCAGAATTTTGTGGATCCGGCAACCGAAATAGTGGCTGATGGCCAGGTTCAGATCTGGAAAATCACACAAAACGGGGTGGACACACACCCGGTTCACTTCCACCTGTTTGAGGTACAGTTACTCAACCGGGTTGGATGGGACGGCTTCATGTATCTGCCCGACCCCAATGAACTGGGCTGGAAAGATACCGTTCGGGTCAGCCCGCTGCAAGATACCATTGTGGCGTTAAGACCCATTCCCCAGGCAACCATTCCCTTTGCACTGCCATCGAGTATCCGGCCGCTGAATCCGGCGTTTCCTTTGGGCTCCACTATGGGATTCACGAACATAAATCCCGTGACCGGGCAGATAATTACTCCCGCGGTCACCAACCAGATGACCAATTTCGGGTGGGAGTACCTGTGGCACTGTCATATTCTCAGTCATGAAGAAAGTGACATGATGCGGCCGGTCATTTTCAACCCCAATGCTCAGACCGAAATTCTCTGGAGAAACACTGTCACCGGAGAAAACAAAATCTGGTATATGAGAAAAACCGATATAACCAATACGGCAGCACTTCCCACCATTCCCGATCAGAGCTGGCAGATTGTGGGTGTGGCAGACTTCAATGCCGACGGTAAACGCGATACCCTCTGGCGGAACACCCAAAGTACGGGTGATATGGCCGGGGCGGTTGTGGTCCTGTATTATGATCAGTATGACTATTTGAACGTGGACGGTCTGACGATCACGGGGTGGGATTACATCGGCGCACTTCCCGATCAGACCTGGCAGATTGCTGGTACGGGAGACTTCAACAACGATGGCAAACCCGACATCATCTGGAGCAATATCATGCCCGGGGACGCATACAGTAAGTTGAACGTGGTTATGTATATGGATGGCGTTACGGTCAAGGGGTTTGACCTGATGTCCTCGATCGCCAATGTTCTGCCGCTGTTTTCCGACCAGAACTGGAGAATCGTCGCCACAGGCGATTTCAACAATGACGGCAAATCCGACATCGTCTGGCGGAACATCTCCAAGACGGATCTTTATGCAGGTATGAATGCGATCATTTATATGGATGGCATCAAGCTCATAAAATATGATTTTTTGCCGTCGGTATCTGATCAGAACTGGATGATTGAGGGAGCCGGTGATTTCAATGAAGACGTCTATACCGATATCCTCTGGAGAAACACCAAAACCGGTCAGAACATGGTCTGGTACATGAACGGAAAAACCCAGCTTGGCACAGCCATGCTGGAGACTCTCTCCGATACCAACTGGACGATTGTCAGCGAATAACCAACTGCGGCGACTCGGAAAGTCAGAACTCTGATTGTCGCCGCATCATTCCAGAAAGCGATCAGGCCGGGACCGGGAAAGCGGGCAGGCAGCGATGAGGCGTTACAGACAGTACGTCGAATTGCTGCGCGTAGCCAAGCTGGCAACGGTATCCGTTTTGATCGCTTTCTTGTTTTTTTAGGCCCGCGATACCGGATCAATCCCACAATACAACAAACCGCGATCAACCTTATCAAAATTTGGAATGATACAGGTTTACAGTGGCAAAGGCAGTAGACACAAAGGGAAATGAAACCGATTATTGATTCGTCTGTCCGTTTGATAGACAGTGTCAAGTGGCAAGGTTGGCTGAATGCAGCGTACCGGCTGATGAACAATACCACTTTTTGCATTTGATTCTTTGAAACTAATTCCTGAATAATTATATACGATGTCTCCTTTCTTGAGGTGAAACATGAAAACGCCGCAGAGAAAAACAGCCCGGATTATTGTTTTATCAATCCTCCTGTCGCATTGGTTAACCATGAATTCAACGGCAGCAACCGATGCTCACAACAACTTAACCTGGCAGGGAGCCCAGACATGTCTGGTCTGTCATGAAACGGAAGCGGTCGAGGTTCATGGCTCCGGCCACTACCAATGGCAGGGGACGGCACTGTATGCAGTTAACGGCCCCGACATTCAGGGCAAGCTCAATACCGCATTCAACAGTTATTGCATCAACATCCTGGGAAACTGGGATTCCTGCGCGAGCTGCCATATCGGTCTGGGTGCCAAACCGGGACAGACAGCATCGGCAACCCAGATTCAGAACATCGATTGTCTGATTTGTCATCAAAGTGAATACAAACGAATCCGGGTCGGAGGTGCTTTTGTTCCGGATACCGCCAACATGGGCATCTCCATGGATCAGGCGGTTCAGACCGTTCACAAACCGCTCCGATCCAACTGCCTGCAATGTCATGCCAGAGGCGGAGGCGGGGATAACAACAAGCGGGGTGATCTGACCCTGGCTCATGCAACCACTTCTGACAGCAATTTTGACGTGCACATGGCCATTTCGGGTGCCAATCTTTCCTGCCAGGAGTGCCACATCACACAAAACCACCGGATCGCCGGACGCGGCTCGGATCTCAGACAGACCGATCTGGATGTCAAAATGAACTGCAGCACCGCATCCTGCCATATCGACAAGCGAACGGCATCCGGACACGATACCGGCGAGATCAATCGTCATGTCGACCGGGTGGCCTGCCAGACCTGTCATATCAAAACCTATGCCAGAAATGCGGCGGACACCACCGCCATCGAATCGACAGAGGTTTATCGGGACTGGTCAGATCCCGAGTGGGCTGCTACCTTGAATCGATGGGAGCCACGGATTGACAGAGGCAGTGATCTGAAACCCGAATACCGATTCTGGAACGGCTTTAACTGGCATTACAGTCTGAATGATACCGCCACGCTGGATGCGGCTGCGGGAACGTATCCCACCTCTCGCCTGGAGGGAGACATCGCCCAGTCGGGCAGTGTTTTGTATCCGTTCAAATACAAGAAATCGCTTCAGCCCCTTGCGGACAGTCCGGGGGTTCTGGTTGCGCTGGATACGTCGGTCTATTTTTCAAGCGGAGATTATGACGCTTCCGTAAAAGCCGGGCTCAGAAACATGAGACTCGCCGATTCCACGGCCTATCGGAATGTCGAAACCGACACCTGGCAACTGATTACTCATGAGGTTTCACCAAAAGACGGCGTGCTGGACTGCGGACAATGCCATACCGCGACCGCAACCCAGATGAATCTGAAATCCATGGGATATGCGATGAAGGGAACCCAGAACACCACCTGCACGCAATGCCATGAAACGGAAAAGATGCCATCCTATACGTCTTTGCACGACAAGCATGTCAAGGACAAAAAATATGACTGTTCCTGGTGCCACACCTTTACCCGGCCTGAACGGGGTCTCAAACTGCCGGCGACGGTCAACTCGGTTCTTTCGGTCACGCCGACCGAACGGAATGTATCCGCAGAAGCCGGAAAGATCGCTTTCGGCGTTTTCAACACCGGCGCGGCCATGGTCTGGAGTGCACAGGTGACATTTGGCGCGGGCTGGTTCCGCATCGTCGCCGGGACTGCCGGCGTGCAATCAGGTACCATTTCCGGCGAGTTTGATGCCAACATCGATGCTTCCTCACGTATGGCGACCATCCGTGTCAGTGCTCCCGGCATGGCCGGAAGTCCCATGGATATCACCGTGACCCAGGCCGGTTACCTGAAGCAGGTCGGGGCAGACCCCGGTCTTGTCGAGGAATTTCTGCCGGGAAATCAGACGGTCAGCCTGCTGGTCAATTCCACGAACCGTCATGGCGACAAACCGGTTTACGAATGGCTGGTTCTCGCAGCCATATATGGGGGTGAAACGACTCCGCTGTATCTGATTTCGAATCTGGGAATTGTCGATCTGAACCAGGTGCTGTCCAGCCTGTATACCTATACCTATTCCTTTGACGGGGATGACCTGACCCATATCGGCACCCTGACCATGTCCGGACTGGGACTTCAGACCGGTGATTCGTTGCTGTACGGCTATGCCTATCAGAATACGCAGGGCGTTATCGTCTTGGACAACATCGTCCGTGTGACGGTTCAGTGAGACGGAGGATGGAAGACTGAGGACAGAAGACGGAGAACGGTATTTTTGGCTCCTCGCTGTTTCGCGGGTGGGGAATACGCGTCTGAAAACAGTTCCAGGTCGCCCACTCAACATAGCGAGGAGTCTTTTTTATTTCGTAACTACTCAGGTATTCTGAGTTCTGAATACCTGAGTAGCTACCGTTTATTTAGATTGAAAAGACAAAGCATTCCTTGTCTCTACTTGTAAAATTGGAAGCAATTGATTATAAAATGATTTGGGTTGGATACGCCCCGTTGCTCAACAAGGCTGTCGAAAACAAATAAATCCCCTGGATTGCGACGGATTTTGGTTCGTCTGCAAGGCACATCTGCCGGTGCATATCGGGATATGTGCCGGCAGATGTGCCTTGCAGACAGGCCAAAAGACAAGCAAGATGTGGCGTTATTTGTTTCCGACAGCCTGAATCTTCGGAGGATTGAATATGGAAATGATTGATACTGTTCTATCGGCCATCAAGGAAATGATGCTTCCGGAACTGGACAAAATCCGGGAAGAGAGCCGAGAAATCAAGACCACGCTCATCATGATGAATAAACGTCTGGATGATATGAATCTTCATCTGATCGATCATAGCAGACGAATTGATGAAACCAACAAGCGGATCGACGAAACCAACAAGCGGATCGATTCTGTGCGTGAGGAACTGGGCAGCCGCATAGACGAAACCAACAAGCGGATCGATTCTGTGCGTGAGGAATTGGGTAGCCGCATGGACGATACCAATAAGCGCATGGATTCCATTCGTGACGAGTTGACCAGACGCATGGATGCTTTTTCCCAGCGGCTCGATCGTCTGTACGATGTGATTGTGCGTCGTGATGAGCATCTGTTGGCGGAAGAACGGATTACGGCATTGGAAAGGGATGTGGCAGAGATCAAATATCGGCTGGCGGCTTGACAGAGATCCGTTAAACCCATAATGCGGTGACGGGTGACAAGAACAGCCGTCCGCAACCTGTCCACCCGTAAAAACAACATAACGTCCCCACCCCCCTACCGACATCCAACAGGACTGATTATTATCTGTAAATGAGGTGCAACCATGACGACAGAAAAAAGACTTTACCAGGTGACTAAAGAATTGCCGGAGTCCATGTTGTCGGAGATTTTGGATTTCGCGGAATTTTTAAAACAAAAAAAATCGATTGGGAAGAAGCAAATTGGAAATATCGCACAACGAATTCACCGGCGTTTCAAAAACTTGGAAGGGGAAGGGTTGCCGATTCCTGAACGTCAGTTATCACGCATGCCGCCCCAGTGGGATCGCTGATGAAACAACCTATCTTGCTGGATACAAATATTTTGTCCGAATTAATGCGTCCTCAACCGGATTTACAGGTATTGGCGTGGTTTGATTCAAACGCAGAGTCCCGATATTATACATCTGCCGTTACAAAAGCTGAAATTCTGTTAGGTATTTCGCTGCTTCCCGTTGGTAAGCGTCAAATCGGATTGGCGAATGCCACTGCTGAAATGTTTTCGGAAGAATTTTCGGGGTGCTGTCTGCCATTTGATGAACGATCAGCAGAAATTTACGCAGAACTGGTTGCAGAAAGAACACGGGCCGGTCAGCCTATTAGTACGGAGGATGCACAAATTGCCGCTATTACGTTGTCTAACCATCTTTGCCTGGCAACTCGTAATGTAAAGGATTTCACTGGGATTGCAAAACTTATACTGATTAATCCGTGGGAAGCCCAATAAGCTGCATCCAAAATCCCTTTTTACCGGTGCGCTGGTTGTGAAAGACGACGTGGGCCGATATGCGGAAAAGGCGGGGTTGTTTGTTTTGACGCAGACCAGTGACGGTGGCGCGGCATTGTTGAACCGGAAGGGATTCAGGCCGAAAGAGTTTTCATGAATTGTTTTAAATCGTTATGAAACACCGCCATATCCCATGCATGTATGTTCGGAACGAACTTCCCATCCCACACCCATAGCTCATGTATCCAGTGAGTGAATCCGGGGGACCTCTTATTTAGCCCTGGCGAAGCCACTCATCCCCCTCCACCGATATCTAACCTCGGACTCCGGCATCTGATCTCCGACCTCTGACATCCACCCGTCCTAATCATCCGGGTAAAACCGGGAGGTTATCCTACCTATGGATGTCCCCCATCATCACGTCCCCCATCACCCGTCACCTGACCTCCGCCCCCTGATCAAAGAGCTCCCCCAACAACCTCCCGCATCTTCTCCAGAAATATCTCCCGTGAAAACATCTGGGCCCGCGCCCCGCAGGCCGAACGCATTTCCAGGGCCCGTTCGGGGGTCATTTCCCGCACCGCAGCCCGGATGGCATCGACGGTCGGCGGCGGTTGCAGAAGAATGCCGGTCTGATCCGGCACAACTGTCTCCAGCAATCCCCCTTCCGCGACCCCGATCACGGGTTTTCCCGCAGACATGGCCTCCACCGGAGATATGCCAAAGTCTTCATCCATGGGGATATAAATCGCGGCAATGGCATTGCCGATGACCTGCTGCAACTGGTTTTCGGTCTGCCAACCGGTAAACGAAATATTGGGTGCATCGCCGGCCAGTTTCTGCAACCGCTTCATTTCAGACCCGCTGGACGTCACCACCAGTTTCTTTTCCGGCATCAGGCGAAATGCGTCAACAATCAGATCCACCCGTTTGAAATTTTCCAGTCTGGCCAGAGACACATAATAGTCTTTCTGGTCAATCCAGCAAAAACGCTTGGTGTCCACCGGCGGATGAATCACGGTTGCCGTCCGCCCCAGATAGGTTTCCAGCCGCCTTTTCACATTGTGGGAATTGGCAATGATCCCATCCATTCGGCCCAATGCCCGTTCGTAGCGATGCCGCATGAACAGAACCAGTCCGTGGAACGCCGGCCACAGAAAAAACGGCAACCGGGACAGATAGAATTCCTTCAGATCATAGGCAAACCGGGGAATGGTATGGCAATACAGCATATTGCCGCCACGGGTACGATTGCGCACGGCCAGCGGTGCATATATGCCGCTGAACAGCGCCCAGTCATATTCGTTTAAAAACGAAGTCTTTCTTTCAAAAGCATGCATGACTTTCAAAATCCGCCACGCGGGAATGTTGGACGCCGCTCTTAAATCCATGAACCCCGCCATTGGCAGCATGCTGTCCGGAAAAGCGTCCTGGTTCCGGAAGGCGCAGCACAGGGGCATATCCGGTATCGAAGCCAGCAGGGTGAACGTCAGTTTTTCGGCGCCCCCCGGAACCGCCAGAAAATCATACAGCATGATGCCTTTTTTCACGAATATCTCCGGTAACCTATTTGTTTACGGATAAATCCCGGCATAAAATTGCCGGTTACAGGATAAGAAAAGATCTGAATGCCGTTTCAATACACATCCATGACATTCCGGCATTACCCAAAAGATACCAGATCCAAAATGAAGGCCCTGTTTCCTGTTCATGAATCAAAAAATTAAATGAAACCGTCAACGGCAGCAGGACGCGACTATATGCATATTGATCTCCCCAGACACCGGCTCCCAGAAAACAGAACAGAACGACAAATCCGATTCCGGTTTTCCATGCATTGGAAGATGGGTTAAGACGAAAAACCATGTAAACGGATTGAGTCAGAAGAGAGAGCGGGCATATCAGCTCAAAAAACAAAAACGGCAAATTTATCCATTCACGATGAGAAAAGACATCCAGGAGCTGTTTGACACTTCCCATCACTTTATTGAATAACCCCATAAATGGAATTGAAAAATTCCCGGATCCAAGCATCGTTTCCACAGGCAGACGGAAATAGATGTAGATACTCCAGGCGATAATCGGGCCAAACACGATCAAGGCAGAAAAAAGAAGCTTACGAATCCCATGATTCCGGCATGTTATTTCCTGCCATACGACGCGTGGAAAACTCAGAACGGCTGTTTCCTTAAACAAGGCGGCTATTCCGATGAACAGGTTTGCCCCCGTTTGGGACCCTGAAACCAAAGCCAATGTGCTGAATGCCACAGCAGGCAGATCCGGCACGGATCGTGCCAGGGAAGCCAATGTCCCGGTTGACCACAGAATCGATATCGCCAGCAGAAACCCTCTGGATGTATTCAGATTCAGATAACGGTTTAGGGTGATCAACAACAGTATCCAGAAAAGAAAGTTCAGCAATACATACGCCTGAAGAATCAGAAAGGGCTGTCCCAAACCCAGGCAAAAGGCCAGAAACGGAAGACCGATCCGCCTGGCGCGATAGGCCAGCTCGCCATACGTCGCATTTTTCAGTCCTTCATGTCCCAGGGAAGGATCAATCGCAATTTGTGCATAAAATTGTCCGTCATATCCCCATGGCGTCACATCCGGGATATCCATCTTCCGGATTTCCTGGATTCTGGCCTCCTTAAAATTCTGCCCGAAATGAATCAATCGGAGAAATCCGTTTTGGGAATCGAATCCGGTAACCAGAATCAGGATGGGCATGATGGAGAGTACCGCCCATGGGATTATTCGTCGCAGGAGAATCATCCGTCACCAAAATTCAGCGCCATGGATTCTTAACGAAAAACATTATATTTGAAAATACAGTACAACGCATGAAATCCATCCTTCCATCCGATTTTTTTCCCCTCTTGATATGTTCTTCCATAATAGCTGATACCCACCTCAAAGATCCGGCAACGGGTTTTGGCGATTTTGGCGACAATTTCCGGCTCAAAACCAAACCCGTTCTCCTCGATACGTATCCCTTGAAGGATTTCCCGGCGAAAAACCTTGTAACAGGTTTCCATGTCCGTCAGATTCAGGTTGGTGAACATGTTTGAAATCAGGGTCAAAAAACCATTGCCGACCCGATGCCAGAAATACAGCACACGATGGGGCTTCCCGCCCAAAAATCTCGAGCCGAAGACCACATCCGCCTGATTCTGAAGGATGGGCTTCAAAAGATTGGGATATTCCATCGGATCATATTCCAGATCCGCATCCTGAATCAGAATGATATCCCCGGTTGCAGCATCGATCCCGGTTTTTAAGGCGGCTCCCTTGCCCTGATTTTTTTCATGATAAAGAACTTTGGCGACTAACGGCGCAATCTCTTTGCTCAAGATATCTCTTGTGCCATCAGTTGAACCGTCATCAACGATGATGATTTCCTTATCGTCATAAGGCGCGCGGCAAACCGCATCCACGATATTTCGTATCGTATTCTTTTCGTTATAGCAGGGGATGATGACACTCAGCTTCATAAGATCCCTGTGATTCCTCTGTATTGTGAGCCATCAAATCGGATGGGCATTTAAGCTTAGCCGACAGGGGTATCCTGGATAGATTTTTTCTTCCGGCTCAGCGCGTAGTAAAGACAGATCAACAACCCCGACATCAGAAACGCTTCGGTAGCCACCGTGGCCCAGGCAGCTCCCCTGGCGCCATATTTCGGTATCAAAACGATATTCAGCCCGATATTTACCAGTGCGCCCAGGCCCGCCGCCATGGCGTACCCGCGCTCCCGGTTCTGGGCAATAGCGCCCATCGTCAATATCCCGTTGGGCAAGGCAAATATCAACGCCCCCAAAAGCCAGGGGAGAATTTGAACCGATTCCAGATACCCTTGCCCGAAGATTCTTACCACCAGAGCTTTCCCGTACAGGATGCCGCATCCCAGAATCAATACCGCAACGGCGGCCATGGCCAGGCACATCCAAACCAGCAGGGAAGCAAACTGATCTTTCGTTTCACCGGCCATTCGCAGTTTCCGGAACCAGATCCAACCCAAAGGGCTTGCCAGCAGGAGGATTCCGTCCAGTATGCGATAGACAGCGGCATACGCCCCTACCTGAGCCGCATTCCCGGTCAAATGCTCAAGCAAAAGGATATCGCAGCGGTTGTAAAGGGTGGTTGCAATGTTGATGACCATCAGCGAAAAGGTTGCCTGACGGATTTCCCGATGACAGAGTGCGCCGAATCGAGGAACGGGATGCGAAACCGGCGAAAAAAAAAGGCTGATAAACAGCCCGAATCCCCACCCCGCCATCACCACCCAGGGCTCAGGCAACAGCATCACCCCGATGACAATCCCCGCAGCGCTCAGGGTCCGCCCCTGTATCTGCCAGAAGGCATCCCGGGAAAACCGTCCCGCGGCGCGCATTTCCGAGGAAATGAATTGTGTAACCGCCTGAAACCCGAAACAAAGAATCGCAAACGACACTTCCACCCGGTAGGGGGAAGGAGCTGCCAGCCCCAGCAAAACGCCGGCAGCCGTAATCAACAGGACATGGCCCCGGGAAAGAGATGAAAGATCCCCTTTCAAAACCGCCAAAGCCGGACTCGGCAGTGTTTTTTCCCGAAAAATCAGGGTTCCAAGCCCCCCGTCCTGCAGGATAAACACCAAGGACGCCCATGTCAGCACATAGCTGTAAACACCGAATTTTTCCGGCCCGAAATCGCGTGCCAGAAAAAACGTTATGCCCAGTGAAACCAGACCGGTATACCCCACCGCACATCCCTGGAGCATAACGTCCGCAACATCTCTTCCGGCTTTATTCAGCATATCCGTCGATATCACCATCAACGATCATGGCCATCGGATCATTCTTCCAGTTGTTTGGAGGTGGATGCCTGGATGATTTTTTTATTGTTTTGCCACCATTCCAGAATAAACGTCACCATAACCAGCAGAAAAAATGAAGTAAAAAAAGTGACCATAACGATCACCCGCTTATTCGGTTTAATCGGTTTTTCAGGAAGAGAGGGCCCGGAAATAAACCGATAATTTGTGTAGAGATTCATGAAACGTTGAATATCAAAGCTGATATTATTCATCGCTTCTTTTGTCGTATCCTGACTTAAATCCAGATCTTTGAGAAGGTCATTTTTGATGATCGGCAGTTGGGATAAAAGGAAATCACCACTTTTATCCGATTTTTCCATCATATCCTTACATTTGGAAAAGTATGCCTTGGAAATCACCAATTTTTCCTTTGCTCTTTCTAATTCTGCTAGCATTCGTCGAAGATCCGCTAGTTTGGATTCAATCCCCACCAGTTGGGAGACCGGCGACAGGTAATGATATCCCCCTTCCTGAACCGATACCAACTGGCGATCCTCAATTCGTGCCGAATCCGGATATTTTGTCAGAATAGACTGAATATCAACCACCTTATTCGTTAATTGCATTATCTTGAAGCGATGATCGATAATACTGTTCTCGTTTTTGTTTAACTCTAACACGGCAGTATTGAATCCGTTCTGAATATAATTGAACAACAGATCATAACTTAAGCAATCTTTTACATATTCGCCCAGAAAACCGACAACATCATGGACCTTCTGGGGAAGATCCGCTTCATAACTCAATTCCACACCGATTACGACGTTTTTCTGATCCGACGGCATATTCCCAATTTCTCGAGTATCTTCCTTTGAATGGGCATATATCGGCTTTATCCGTTTCTTGATATCTTCAGCGGTTTTGAAACTCTCTCTTACTTTTTCCCATGAATTAAGTGAATTTTTATGATCTGCATAAGTTATTAACCGCCCGGGATTATAAAACTGTGTGGAACTGTTCTTAAATGACGGCATTGATAGCATTGACGGCATTGACGGCATTGACGGCATTGACGGCTCATTTTCAGTCTTAAATAAAGATGAAACGGGTACCCCGCTATTGCCCAACGGTACCCCGGCAATCCCCAGTTGATAAAATCCGGTGCTGAGATAACCCTTTGGAATCATAAAGCTGATCATCGCCGCCAGAAGCGTCGCCCCCAGCGTGCCGAACACAATCAGTTTTCTACGTTTCCAGATCACCAGAAACAAAGAAACCAGATCAATCTCATCTTCATTCTCGCCATCCACCATCCGTTCCCGGAATGCCGTTTCCACCATGATTCTCCCCTCAATCTCGCATAATTTTCGATAATCGTGCTCTTACGCTCTCACGCCCTCACGCCTTTACAGCACGCAAGCCGCATCCTGCGCCGCATATTCCGGAACGATCTCGTTCAGTTTTGCCTTGATCGCACAGGCGTCAAAAGTATCGGCTGTCTGATACAGCACATTCAGATGCCGCATGAGCCATTGCCTGTACCCATCCAGATCGCCGTAGCCGTCATAGCAGTCGGCGGCCCGCAGCACCATGATGCCTTCATGTTCGGTGCCCACAATACCCTCGCCTTCGGTGATGAGCTCTTCATAAAGCTTTTCGCCGGGCCGAAGTCCCGTATAAACAATCTCGATATCCCGGCCAGGCTCCTTTCCGGACAGCCGGATCAGATCTCTGGCCATATCGGCGATCCTCACCGGGGTTCCCATTTCCAGGATAAACACCTCGCCGCCGGCACCCAGGGCCCCGGCCTGCAATATCAACTGACAGGATTCCGGAATGCTCATGAAATATCGGGTCACCTCCGGGTGGGTCACGGTCACCGGCCCTCCGGCTTCAATTTGTTTACGGAAAAGCGGCACCACCGACCCCGCGGAACCCACCACATTCCCGAAGCGAACCGCCATCATGCGGGTCCCTGAATCCTGATGCGCATGCAGCAGCAGCTCGCAGCAGCGTTTGCTGGTTCCCATCACATTGGTTGGCCGCACGGCCTTGTCGGTGGAAACCAGAATAAAGCGGCCGACATTCATCTCCACCGCCTTTTCCATCATCACCTGCGCCCCCCGGATATTGTTCCACACCGCCTGCCAGGGGTTTCGCTCCAGCATGGGCACATGCTTATAAGCCGCCGCGTGAAACACGACGTGCGGCCGGTATTTTTTAAATGTCCGGTCCACCAGGCGCTCGTTTTGAACCGCCCCCAGCACCATCACATAATCCAGATACCCCACCCCGTGCTTGAGCTCCATCTGAATCTCGTACAGGCTGGGCTCCGAGATATCCATCAGAATGAGCTGTTTGGGGTTGAAGCGGACAATCTGCCGGCACAGCTCCGATCCGATGGATCCCCCTGCCCCGGTTACCAGCACCACCTGGTTGTGAAGATAGTCCCGGATCTGCGCTTCTTTCAGTTTTACCGCCGGCCTTCCCAGCAAATCCTGGTAATTCACATCCCGAAGTGCCTTGATGCTGACATTTCCGTTAATCAGCTCCCCGATTCCCGGCAAGGTCTTGAACCGCACCCCGCAAACATCGCAGGTGGAGACGATGCGGCGCATCTCTTCACCGGTGGCGGACGGTGCGGCAATCAGGATCTCCTGGATCTGGTGGCGCACCACCAGATCGGGAAGCTGCTCCACCTTTCCGACAACCGAAACGCCGTGAATCATCAGCCCTTTTTTCCCCGGTTTGTCATCCACAAACCCCTTGACCTGATAGTTCATCCGGGGATTGTCCATGATTTCCCGAAGCGTTTTTTCTCCGGCATTCCCGGCCCCGATGATCAGCGTCGGAATCCCGGATTTTCGAAACACCGGCATCCGATGGCCATTTTCATCTTTTCCGGTCAACCGGTACTGATACAGGCTTCGGATTCCCACCCGCATCCCGCCCGCCATCACAAACGTCAGCACACCGTCCAGAACAAAGACGCCCCGCGAAAACCCGCTGAACCGATGCAGATATAGCCCCAGAAAGATCAGAATCAAGCTGGACACCCCTACCGCCTGAACCAGCCGCCACAGGTCCCTCAGTCCGGTATAGCGCCACATGCCCTGATACAGGCCATAGCCGTAAAACACAACAACCTTTATCACCAGCAGGTATGGAAGTAACGCAAAAATATTCTCCATCTGATCGGCGATCTGAAATTCAAACCGGAGCGCATAAGCCCCAAAGTGCGCCAAACAAAACAACACCAAATCCGTCAGAAGGATAAAGTAAAAATTTCGGTTTCTAAATTGGCTGAACATACCCTTATCCCTTATAACATCCTATCCCGCCATCCCGGCATTTCGATATCCCGCCATTTCAGCATTTCATAGCCCCAATCCAGGCCCCTATTCAGGGGTTGCTTTTAGTTCTTTTATCTGTTATTTTGACAAAAACTGGAACTTGGGAGGGGGTTGGTTCATGAGCACTATGGTACAAAAAAAAATTACAATCAAACGGGAACAGGAAGCATTCCTGGCAGCCTGCAAAAATTTTGGTTTTGCGGACCAGAGCAGTTTGATCAGGGCGGCGTTGGATGATTTCATTAAAGAAACAAAAAGAAAACAGCGTCGTGCCCAAATCACACGAAAGGCAGGGGAACTTGCTGCTCTATATGGTCAATATAGTAATCTGATCGCATTTACCGCAATCGATGGAGATGATTTCTATGAAGCAAGCGGACATCTGGGAAATAGCCCTGAGCCCCACAATTGGAGCAGAGATTCAGAAAATCCGTCCGGCAGTGATCATAAATGATGATGCAATCGGGGTTTTGCCCCTGCGTGTCATTGTTCCGATAACAGGATGGAAAGATCAATTTCAAGACGCCCCATGGATGGTAAAACTGGAACCAGAACCGAATAACAACCTTCAGGAGACATCGGTTGCAGACTGTTTTCAAATCAGGTCCGTATCAACCCTACGATTTGTCAGAAGGGTCGGCACGGTTTCCATTGAAAAGCTGGAACAGATAAAAGACGCAGTTAAGACCGTCATCGATGCTGATTAGCTTTATACATACCAATCCCGGCATTTCAGCATATTTATTTTAATCTTTTAACTCCAATTCCAAAATTTCTACGATCATAATTTTTTAAATACTTATGCGCATTCCAAGTTCTGGATACTTCCAGAATAATCTCCTGATCCTTGCCCGGCGTTTCCGGCAGCGAATACTTTTTGATAACCGATTCCTCTTTTGAAAACGTAATGATATCCAACACCCGCCCCTCATGAAACACGGTCAACACCAGCGGCTTCTTTTCCACGCCCGGCGTCTGACACCTGAATTCAAGCCCCACATCGCCGCCGCCGGAAACATATATCGCCCCCCGCTTGCCGCACCACCTGTAATCGCCATATTGCCACCTCTGGGATGGGTGAAAAAAGCCGGCGTACCGATCCCGCTCCGGGTCTTGATCATAAATCCGCAGTCCATATTTGGCGGCCAGATCCCGGGACTCGAAATTAGCCGCATATACCAGCAACCCAACCCCCACCAGCACCACGCCGAGCTTTGCCAACAGAGCCGATACGCGCCTTGCCCGATCCGGCAGCACCTCATCGCCAATCGTCAGGGCATAGCCAAGGTTTAAAAATATCAGCAGCCATATCATGGGAATATACTGCATGGTTTGAAACAACCCATATATGTGGAAGCTGATGATGGATATAATCACCGGAATATTGAACAAATTCTGGTTCTTGATCAGATCGGCTATCAGAATCATCAGCGCATATCCGATGATGACCAGCCACAGGAAAAGCCCCACAGCGCCGCCACTGACAAATATGGAAAGAAAAACGTTATGGGGTGAGTCATGAATACGAAAATCTTCGCCATAGGATTTCGATAAAGATGATCCGGGGATTTTGATCAGATTATGTGCATGCCAGAGAAACGATTCATATCCCATTCCATACGCTGGGCGCTCCTTGCCCACACGAATGCCTTGTCCCAATGTTTCACTACGGCTATTTGTATCCAACTTTTCAATGCTATCCACCTCTCTTTTCAATAATTGAGCAGTATTCACCGAACCACTGTTAATTCCCTGGATATCACTACTATCTTTCAAATGGTCAGTAAGCGGCATCAAACCATAAAAGATAAGCAGTAAGCTGATAATGATGGTAACGGGCACCGAAACAGCAACCTTGGCAAAATCCGCCCACCTGAAATGAACGATTTCAAACCGCCCTTCCTTTACAAAATAGGAAAATGACCAGCAAAAAAACAGAATCAATGGATAGGTGACCCATCCGGCTCTTCCGCCTGACAAAATAAGCGCTATTTCACAGATCACCAGACATCCAAATAAGAACACCTTCCACCACAACTTGTTTATCCTGCTCATAAAACCAATCATGGCAAAAGGAGTTGCCGTCAAAACGAATTCCGCAAAACAATTCCTGTTCTGAAAAGTGGAATGAAGGACCCCCGGAGACACCGTACTTCCAAATCGATACCATGCCAATGAAATGAACCCATAGAAATCAAGCAGCCCGATAAATGCGCAAAAAACAGCGCCGGAGAAAATTCCGGCAAACAGATATTTAAACGAATTATTGCGATCATCCCCTTCCAAAAACTGGATTGCCAACACAACAAAAAGCAGCAACTGGATAACCAACGCAACAGCATAATAAAAACCATAAGGCGGTCCAATAAACAAATAGTAAAACGCATCCGGAAAACCGAAAAACCAGAAATCCCGGACAATCTGCCTGATCGGCATCAAAAGAAGCGAAAATACGGATAAACACGCATAACACAAGATCAGAAGGGTTAATTTTTCACTTACCCCCTTTTTCGTTTTTACCCGTTTATTGATCAAAAACAAGGTCGTGGCTACGCAAGTCACAATCAGTTCAAAAACACGACTTTGAATATCAGGCGATCCAAATCCAAACAAAAAAAACGAAAACCCGAACAAAAACAACAAAACTTTTAAATATTTCGGAAAGATAACGACAAGCCCGCATGCCAGTACCCCACACCCCAGAAATATCGCGATATATCGATTATAGGGCGGATAATAAAAAATCGTTCCAAACCGAATCACCAGATTCCCGATCAAAAAAATCAGCGTCAACACATCAGCTATTCTGAACTTACTTCCATCCCCCAATCTATCCACCCCTTTTTACGCAAAGCAATAAAATGATTCCGCCGTCCCGGCACCTGCCCCGTGAAACCGTTTTTGCCCTTGTTTCACTGGGGTCCCGGCATTCCGGTATTTCAGCATTTCCGCCCTCACGTTTGTTCCCGAACCACACTCACAATTTCATCCATTCCGGGCGCCAACGCCTGGGCAGGAAAAATGACGGTCAACAGAGTCCCAAGAATCACGCGTACATCAGTCTGCCAGGACCGCTGTCGAAGGTATGTCACATATCCATGCAGCTTATATGGCTGAAGCATACTCAGGTAAAATAGTTCAGGGTCATCTGTACAGCCTGCAAGCAGCTCTTCTTCGTTGCGCAGCCTGAGTGTGACCGGATCCGTAATTCCCGGCCGAGCTTTCAGCACGCTCTGCCATATCGGATTTTTCAGATCCACATACTTGGGGACCTCGGGCCGGGGACCGATCAGAGAAATATCTCCACGAGCCACATTCCAGAGTTCCGGAAGTTCATCCAGCTTACTTTTTCGAAGCATTCGTCCCACACGGGTTATCCGCATATCGCCTTTTGCCGTTACCTGAACCCCCTCGTTTCCCATACGCATGCTGCGAAATTTGATCAGCTCAAATGTCTTTCCAAACTGCCCCACGCGCTGCTGCCGGAACAGGACAGGTCCAGGCGATGTCCCTATAATGAGCACTGCCGCAAAAAACAAAAAAGGTGAACTGATGACCAATCCACCCAAAGCCAACACAATTTCAACGAATCTTGGAATACCTTCCGTCTCTCTTTTTCGCTCTCGCGCCCTCACGCCCTCACCCTCTTACGATCTATCGCTCTCACGCAAAACCTCCTTCACAGCCTCCTTCACCCGCTCAACATCTTCATCCGTCATCTTCGAATAGATCGGCAAGGACACCGCCCTCCGGAAACAGTCATTTGCCACCGGAAAATCCTCCGGTTTGAACCCATACCGATCCCGCCAGTACGGATGGATATGCAGTGGAATAAAGTGAACGCTGGTGCCAATTCCTTTTTCCGCCATTTTTTTGATGAAAACATCCCGGCTGATAGAAAGGCGTTCCAGTTCCAGTTGAATCACATACAGATGCCAGGCATGTCTGTCCGCAGGGTTTGCAACCACCGGACTTCTTAAAGGCAAGTCGGCAAAGGCATCATTGTAACGACTTGCAATCTCCTCCCGCCGAATCTGAAACTGCTCCACTTTTTTCAGTTGATGAATCCCGATAGATGCCGTGATATCCGACATGTTATACTTAAAACCTGGTGCCACCACCTCATAATACCAGTTGGGTTTTGTGGCCGTGTACCGATCCCAGATATCCCGGCTGATCCCATGAAGCCGCATGACTTTAATCCGCTTTGCCACTTCCTCGGAATCCGTCGTAATCATTCCGCCTTCTCCGGTTGCAAGCGTCTTGGTTACATAAAAACTGAACACAGTTGCATCCCCGATCGTCCCCACCATTTTTCCATCCGAAGAACAGGGTAGGGCATGTGCCGCATCCTCTACCACCTTCAGGTCATATTCCCGTGCAATCTCCATGAGCCGCCCCATCTCACACGCCTGCCCCCCAAAATGAACCGGTATAATCGCTTTCACGCATTCACACTTTCCCGACCTTACGCCTTCAAGGTTTTCTGTACTCTGTGCTCTGTCCTCAGCGGCTTTGCGTCTTTGCGCGAGATATTTTTGAACCAGGCCAGCATCCACATTAAAGGTCCTTGGGTCAATATCCACAAACACCGGTTCCGCCCCCAGATACCGCACTACCTCCGCACTTGCCGTAAAGGTAAATGGGGTGGTGATCACCAGATCACCGAGACCGATACCCGCTGCTTCCAGGGCCAAATGAAGACCGGCCGTGGCAGAATTGACAGCCAACGCATACCGGGCGCCGACATATTCCGCAAACTCGCTTTCAAACCGGACGGTCTTAGGTCCTGTCGTCAACCACCCGGAGCGGATGGTATCCGCGACTTCCGCAATTTCTTCCTCGCCCAATTCGGGTAATGCAAATGGTAAAAATTTCAATTGGATACCTTTCTTCTGCATATACTGATGCCCGTCAAACGTTAAATCGTGAGGGCGTGAAACCACGAATCCGTCTCACTCTCACGTTGTTCTGTCCACCATCATCTGCCTTCCGGCTTTTATGCCCCCATCTTATTAACTTCTGCTTTTCGCTATCCAGCATAGAACATGTGTCCGTAAAACTGGAACCAAATTCAACACAGCATATAGCCCAGGATAAAACCGGCACACCCGCCGGCTAATCGGTGGCGCCAGTGTCAATCGCCAGCAATGCATTTGGCCTTCCGGAAAAAGCTTGCGGATTCGGTGGATCGGCACACCACGCACATCCGGGTTTTTAGGATTATTATATACGAAATCATACCACAATACCCCTCCCCCGTATTTTGTCAACACCCACATTCGGTCGGCGAGCTTCTGCTGAAAGGTTTCATCGAGGATGGAAGTAAAGACAGTGGATTGAAGAACGATATCAAAGGAACCTTCGGAAAGATCAATTTGAGACGCATCACCCGGAATAATGTGAACTGCACCGGGAAGACGTATTCTGGCAGCGATTGCGCGTTCTTCCAGAAGCTCATTGCCAACCAAATTTTCCGGCTGAAACCCCAGTCTCAAGAGATCCAGCAGGTTGCCGCCAGACCCGCATCCAATTTCCAGCACCCGCTTATTTTCGACAGGCGCAATCCTACATGAATGAATCCATCGGATGATGGCCCGCTCTTTTTCCTGCATCGAAAGGTAAGAGTGTGGCAGAAGCGGCGAGTAAATCCCAGCCCAATTCTTCATGGCTCGGCGGTAATATCGCTGTCGCACAACCTCACATTCATTTGTCATTGAAGACAGTCCATAAAACGTTTAGCCAAAACACGGTAATCATGGTTGGCCATGACGTAATCCCGACCACACTGCCCCATCACAGCACGATCCTCCGGGCTCATAATCATTATTTGTTTTACGGCACGAACAACAGCCCCCGGGTCTTCCGGTGGAATAGAAATGCCACAACCTGATTCACTCACCGGATCGTTGCCTGCCTCAACGGCATGTAAAATCGGTCTGCCCGCCATCATGTAGTCCATCAGCTTGTTGGGGGCAATGCCAAAACGATAGAGGGGTTGCCTGCGCCAACCAATGTAGGCCATATCAAACCACTGCAAAAGTGCCGGAACCTGGTCTTTCCTAACCGGGTCAATGAAGCGAACGTTGTGCAACTCTTCTGTAACTACCCGTTGTTGCAAGCTTGCCTTAGCCGGCCCGTCACCAACAAGTACGAATGCGACTTCTTCACCTTTCATCAGCTTGGCGGAATCTATCAAGGTATCCAGAGAATTGGCCAAACCATGCCCGCCAGCATAGCCAATGATGGAGAGACGTTTGGCCTTGAGAGCGGAGAGAACTTCCTTTGCCGTACCTTGCAAATCTGGACTATCCGTCTGCCATTCGACAGGGTCAATCCCGTTTGGGATAATATGCAGCTTGTGCGGCGCCATCCCGCGTGATTCCATATACTCGCGCACTTTGGGCAGCATGGATACTACCACATCAGCATGGCAATAGGCATAGTCCTCGGCTGCCTGTACCAGCATAATAAATGGGTGCTGCTTGGACATGTTACCCAGTTCCAGAGGTGACAGGGGCCATAGATCATGCACTTCAAATACCAGCTTAGCTTTGGCCATTTTGGCTATTCGATGTGCTGGCCAGATATCCATGGGATAAGTGCTGGAGGCGATCACTAAATCGGGCTTCACACATTCGGCAAATTGGCTGCTTTTCACTTCCAGCAGCGAAACAAACGCAAACATATTCAAGGCGCGTCGAATTCCGTTGCCGGAATAGGCAGGCGTCTTAAGCCATTTATAAGCAATGCCATCAATGTTTTCACTACTGACAATCCGGCTGACCTTTGGTGCAGCCATGCGGACATGCGACACGGCACTTGCCACGATAGTCGTCGCATGGCCCATCTTTTTCCATTCACATGCAAGGTAGTAGGGTCTGTACTCCATGCCGTGGTGCACGGAACCGGCATAATGATTGATCAGAAGTATTCGCACCGATCCTTATTCCTTTCAACGAAAGCGTCTTTACCTATCAGACCTGTGCTGAATTTAATTTCTAGGCTGCTTTCTTTCAAGTTCCATATAACAAATACCACTATGCGACTGCGATATTTGACACCAAGACCATTTGAACCAAATCAGTTTCATAGAATTCTTTCGTATATCTTAATAATTTTTTCACAAATTTTTATATTGTTTATATCATCACGAACTTTTTCACGAGCTTCGCAACGGCCAGGTCCCTCAAGTACGTTACATAAAGCAGATGCGAGTTCATCTACATCTTGTGCGCAAACATGGCAGCCCACAATGTTGCCAAGCCTGGACTTTACATCACCCACATCTACCGAAACAACTGGGATATTGCATGCTAAAGCCTCTTTCACAATGTTCGGTGAGCCTTCTTTGTCAGAGGTTAAAAGTAGGGCTGAGGCAGCATTTAAATACAAAGGGACCAGGTCGTGATCGACCTGGTGCAGCTCAAGTAAACACGACGGATAGCCAAGGCTTCTCGTTTTATCCACCACTGCATTTGCTATATCGCGACGTTTTATAGGATCATAGTTGTAGTCAGAAAAAAGCACCCATTTCGTTTTTGGGTCAATCTTTAGCTCTGCCAAACACTGCTTACGATCCATAGGTTTGAAGCAATCGAAGTTAACACCGGTTGGAATGACACTTACATTCGATACGCCGTTCGGCAGATATGAACACAGATTTTTCGAGACTAAGATATTCCATGCAGCACGTTTTGCGGCAAAACGCGAGCACCATACACCAATGCGTTGTGACAAACCGGATACTAAAGTCGTTGTGCGGGTACCACCGTGCAAGTCAGTACCATGAAAAGTAATAAGACAGCCATTCTGGATAAGATATGCAGCAATAGCAGCTTGAACACCCCCAAACTGCACATGAACGATATCTGGCCTGATCGCTAATATCTGCCCTTTCAGAAGAAAAGGCAGCCTCATGTAAGTACATCTACCTTGTTTAGCCCGATTAGACACCAATAAGAAAACGTCCACACCCATGGCGCGCAATCCCTCAACTTGAAGCTGCACAGCCGGGCTGTATTGATTGCTAACAAATAAAACCCGCATTCGTTGTGAAACGCTATTCCGGACTTGCCTGTTGCGGTTGGGTTTCAAGCCTTAACCTTATTTAGCCCGTTTGAATTCGGCTGATGTAGGTTGTTTCAATATTACCTTAGGACTTGAAACTTGTCCCTGTAATAAAAGTACCTAATGCATAACTATAGTCATGTGCTTATTTCGAATACGCTTTCGAGACGTTACAAAACCAGAGCAAAGCATGATAAATATTATAGGTGACAATTCCATCATAGCCGATTTGATTGATCCAATAAATCCAGTTCTAATAGAAAAGACAACAATTATCGGATATACTAGGCTGTACAGCAAAAGGACATGCCTATAACTCAAATTACGCAGAAGAATAGAATACATCATTCCAACAACGGCACCCCAAGCTACCATTTGCAGAAAAACACCAATAATGCCGAAAGACCAGTACCCTTCCATCAACAGAAAGAAGCCAGCGCCACGACCGTCGAAATACAAATCTGGTAAGCAAATCTGGGTGAACTGTTCGGGTAAAGGTACTGGTCTTCCAGGAAACAAAAAACGAGGAATAAAAGTCGCGATTTCAGTTAAGATAGAGTAGCCCCAAGTATAATATGTTAGAGAGCCTTCTTTGATACTGTCAATGAGAATTAACAAGTTTCCTGATGGTGCTGCGAACTCACCAACATTTGTCGGTAGCAGCAGAAGTGGATTGTCGCTAATCAGAGAAATTGCATGATGAAACATGCTTTGTAAATCGTTATCTGAACGTACATGCTGTATGGTTGTACCTACCAAATACAGAGGTAATGCCACTGCAAGCAGTAACGGCAACCGCAACTTTTTTTTGTAGTAGTGATAGAACGACAGCATTAGAAACAAATTAAAGATAAGAGGACCTCGACCACCTGATTTAAGGGAAGTAATAGAATTAAGCGCGAGGCATATTACAAAAAGCAGACTCCAAATTCCGACTCCGTGCTTTTCAATTCTGAGAAAAAGACTTGCAATCAGAAGAGTTATAGGAATATGCTGCATATATTCTATTAATCCGGAGTATTCGTCAGCAGCCCATTCCAGTCGCATCATGCCACCTATATCTTTATAGGAAATGGCCATTCGTGGATATATAGACTTTAATAAATCTGGCAAAAATATCAGGGAAATAACAACTGCTACTGCGAGCAGAATGTTAGCGAATATGCGCGGAGGAATCTTTATCAGCCACATTTCGATGCCGCGGTAAATGACGAGAGACTTACCGAGTACCCAATGATAACCTATGGCAAAACCCAAAAGGCCAAGGTTAATTGCCACGCAGTAGATGCACTTGGCTTCAGCACTAACTGGTACTCCCACGTATGCTATGTCTTGCGCAAGTTCAACGGAAATAATTCCCGACCATGCATAAACACTATATATTCCAATAAACACCCAGAAAGGATCGAATGGATCAAACAGTGTCTTGGAAAGATGTATCTTCGTGGTGATGATGAGAATGACCACGTATGCAGTGGCCGTTATGGTAAACATTAAGGTTGCCCCCAAAGTCAAGACAGATTTTCGATAAAGTCATGACCACCGGCATAGCCGGTGGCTTGATTAAAGCCCTATAAGGGCTTAGATACTAATCACCCCTTAAGGGGTTTTTCTTGGCCATTACACTGTTCTGTGGCCAGAAAATTATTCATCTTATTCTTTGTCTTCTTCTATTTTTAAGATGCTACTTGCACCCCTGAATGGGTCCTTCACCAAGTCCGTATCATATCGATCTTCCAAAGCATCTCGATCTTTTTGGTTCTTTATGTACTGCCGAACCTTTTGCTCATCCAATTCCACAGTACTCACATAATATCCTCTTAACCAAAAATGGTGCCCTCGAAAGTTTCTTCTAAGGATGCTATATCGTTCAAACAGTATCATTGTACCCAAATATTAGAATTCACGGCTGATTTCATAGTGCTCGGGGTTAGCTAAACGTCTATTGAATTAAGATCTCCTTAGTAAGTCCTTTCGGACCCGCTCTACGATATCCACATAGGGGTGTTGCCCGGAAACACTCAACACCTTACCGGAAGCCCCTCACGGGCCCCCTGAAACTGGGATTAATCATGTGTGGCTCAATCCGCCCAAAGGCAAAATAAAAGAACCTGCCTTTTCGGATGCTGCATGACAAAGGCTAAGGGCACAACACGAGCAATGATCAATGGTGTTTTGGAGTAACAACTATCCTGGATTCCCATGTTAATTTTTTGACTTAACATCACGGAGCTATTATCCCAGAACAATGTGGAGTTTTTTATCATCAAGCCAAGGGATCCGAGTTTCAATATTGTTTAACCCTGCGGCAATCAGTAGAGGATTATGCGCGCGTTTTTGAAATTCGACGGTTATTTGATTTTTTGTAATTCTGACATTGCCTGTTGCATCAATAAAATCTCTGAAGAGATGACTTGACTTGGCATCTTCATAGCCGTTTGCGATTTTCAGAGCCAATAAGCGATAAAGGCTACTTGCCATTAAGGAGAGTTGTACATCAAGATTGACTTTCATCGCAACCGATGAGGACAGGGCATCCATATGAAAAAAATCAATGCTGTCTTCGATTCGATTTTCAATGATCATCCTTTTCGCATAGCGATTGATCAATTTGGCTGCCGAGCATTTTAAATGGTTGGTTAAAAGAAACATCGGTTCTTCATGGCCCAGATCTTTGACCACCAACTGACGGATTTCTTCTTGATAATCTTTCAGAGCGATTTTTTGATCCAGTATTCGAGGGGTTCTATAGATCCGGGAAACGCTTTCCAGCTCAATCCGGCGCCAGGCCGATACGGGTTCATCGTTGATCAGTTGGAGCATTTTTTGAGAGCGTCGTCGAAGGGTCATAAAGAGAATACCCATCTGGTTGAGTTTGTTTAGATTTGCGTAAGTGGTCAACTTGGAATCGAAAATTAGCTCTTGCGGGTAATTTCCGGTACGCTGTTTCCAGAACTCTACAAACTGAAGGATTTCATCATTTTGTTCATCTTTTCTAAGATCCGCATTGGCATAGCAGAAAACGCGGGTTTTTGCATCCTGAGCCAAAAAGACCAATATCCCTTTCTGCTTTCTGCTGCGTTTCGAGATATAATGTTTTTCAACCAGCGCATCTTCACCATGAAAAGGGATAGAATGGAAATCCAGATCAAAGGAGGTCCCCTGGTCGATACCGATGCTTTTCATCGCATCGAACCATGATTTCATCAGTTTTGGATAAACGGCTGGATCTACACGGCAACTGTATTCAGTCAGAAAAGCGCGTTTGGGGATGACGTTTAGCCCGGCAAACAGGGCAAGTCCCTGATCAAGGACATAGCTCATGACGTGGCTATGGCGGGCGGATCCGAAAAGTTTCAGGGCCAATAGCGAGCGCATGGCGCAGGCGGCTGGGACCATCTTGGTTCCTGGAAACCCAGCCTGATTGATAATGTCGTCAAAGGGTATTGTGGCAATAAAGGGCAGAAACAAGAAAAGACCGCCGAACTTGGTGCGAAAATTTTGAGTTGATAAATCAAATTGCCGGACATCGGCCACATCACCGCGTGAAGGCTGCGTGCCAGGAAGGCGTTCGTCATCCAGCCTTCTTGGCAGTTTTGAAAAGCCTTCTTCTTTAAGGATATTGGCAATACTGACCGGGCTGATCTCATGACCTTTTGTTTTTAGAATCCTGCCGATGTCATAGATCGAAAGGTTCTGCTTGCGCATTGAGATTACCATTTCCCGCACCTTGTTTTTCTTGGGCGCTTGCTGAGGTCCTTTTGCAGAGGGGAGAAAGAATTCGCGTTGAGGATTTTGTCGAAATTGGTGAGCGAGAACGCGAAAACTTCCATCGGTATAGCCAAAGCGCTTGGCGACATCTTTGCTTGGCAGCTTATCGACAAAATAGGCCCTCAATGCTTCATATTGCCGATGGGTAGCGTTGGTTGGCTCAAGAAAGGCGTTAGCCACGTTTGTTAATTTATTTTTTTTATTTATTAACATAGATCCACTATGTCAATTTTTGGGATATATGTAAAGAAAAAAATGAATATAACAATAAAACCTTTATTTAAGCCAATTGATACCTTATATTTGTCATGATATCGAGAAGAATATTTATTATAGCTATATTGCTATATGTTTATCAGTTTATCATTATAACTAATAAACTATGGCTGAATGCTTGTGTAAAATCAAATCCAACGCAATTGATGTGTTAGCCTGGTTTATACACATGGGAATCCAGGCTATAGAAATCCGTTTTGTGTTTATGCGACATCTATCTTGACAGATACCGATCATGGACGTTTACAGTCGCAAAATCGTCGGCTGGGAGGTATATGATTGTGAATCGACCGATCATTCCTCCTTGCTCATTCGTAAAACCTATTTACGCGAAGGCGTAGCCGGTAAAACCTTGGTTTTGCATTCTGATAATGGTTCCCCGATGAAGGGGGCAACCATGCTGGCAACATTACAAAGGTTAGGTGTAATTCCGTCGTTTAGCCGGCCATCTGTCAGCAATGACAATGCCTATTCGGAGGCGTTGTTTAAAACTTTAAAGTACACCCCGGGCTATCCGGATAAACCATTTGACAGCATTAAACAGTTAGGTGGACCCCACTGTCAAGACAAAAAAGGGTCGAATTTAAGAGGGTAACCGATCAACCCGCAGCGGAATAGCGCTGCCCCAATTCCAATTCTTTTTGTGGTGTGGTTTTTATGATTGTCCTCAAAAACATGCTATGAACCATGCCTATCCGATTAAAACAGGTTGGCCTTAAAGCGGAAACCGTCATGCTTAAAAACGTCAGCATCTGCCACAGCTTGGTCTTTGACTGAATCCCGTGGGGACAAATTGACCTGTGCTAACCGGATAGGCATGCTATAGACCTTCAGAAAATTCATTTCGCAAGGCAGCAGTGAGGGGATAGGCCTTTTTCGGCCATCCCCGACCGATAACGCAGCGAAATTATTTTTCTGAAGGTCTATATGAACATCCCGCTAAAGCGTTTGCCTTAAAATTTGTCACTCCCGGCCAGCGTCATCGCGGAGAAGATGTCGAGCTTCTTAAAAAAAGTCAGCCCTTTATAACGCAGCCAAAGACAGTCACCCGGAACGTTGGAGCGGTGCTACCCGCAATTGGGAGCCCGAGCATGTGGTATATTTAAATCCGACGAAATCAGATCAAAAGATTAGAAAAGCCGGATGAGAAATGGGGTTAAAGCAAACGGATATCGATCTCTAGCTCAAAAGATTAACTGGGTAGCTGATTGACTCAAGTTGCCACAATGGGTAGTATGGTGGCCATGAAAGCGACGACAGAATACCCATATCCTCGAACATTTGCAGAGGTGTTGGATTGGTTTGCGACCGAGGAAGACTGCGTGAACTACCTGGAATGGATCCGATGGCCTGATGGTTTTGTTTGTCCGAGATGCGGGGAAAAAAAGGCTTGGCGCACAGAGCGGGGATTGTGGCATTGTCAAAGGTGTGGTCGGCAGAGTTCGGCAACTGCTGGGACTGTCTTTGAAGGCAGCCGTAAACCGTTGCGTTTTTGGTTTCACGTTATGTGGCTGATGATGGCTCAAAAAACGGGGATGAGTGCCAAGAATCTGTGTGACACCTATGGTTTTGGCAGCTATCAAACTGCTTGGGGTTGATTGCGGAAACTGCGTTCCGTAATGGTCCGCAGTGGAAGGGAACGACTGACTGGACGTATAGAGGTGGATGAGGCCTATGTAGGGGGGCAACAAGAAGGTACTCGCGGGCGAGGCGCTGAGGGGAAGACGTTGGTTCTTGTCGCCGTCGAAGGTGATGCCAAGGCGAAGCTCGGACGGGTTCGCTTTCGTTGTGTTGCCGCGATTGATAGAAGTACCGTCGAGTCGTTCGTTAAGGATGTGGTGGAGCCAGGCGCAACGGTTGTCACTGACGGATTGTCTGTTTATAACAGGCTTGGAACCGAAGGATACGAACATCTGCCTCATGTTGTTACTACCGGGGGCGATGCGGCACGCCAACAACTTGAACATGTTCATCTGGTCATTTCCTTGCTTAAACGCTGGCTGGGAGCCACTCATCAGGGCGCGGTGACACCGTCGCACCTTCAAGCATACCTTGACGAGTTCTCATTTCGTTTCAATCGTCGTCGCTCACGATATCGAGGCAACCTTTTCTATCGGCTTATGCAACAATCTGTAACCACTCGCCCTCCAGGCGTGAAGGCCCTATATGTGCCCAAAACACAACCTGATGTGGTTACTTGAGTAAGTCAGCTACCCAGTAAAGATTATTTGCGAGAATGGGCCATATTAGCTCGTCGGAGCAAATAATCTTTTGTGCGGGTTCAAAGCGCTGATCGTGAAAATGACGAATGAATCTTGAGCTTTTTTAAATTGCATAAATGCGACATCTTTCTTGACAACGACCGCTTGGCTGCTGCGGGAAGGTTTTCAAGGCGGTAGGTGTAGCTATCCCTCCCACTATTCGGGAAAATGTTTGACTAACATTTTGTCAAAGAGCAATTTGTGGTGCCAAGAAACTTTTGAGGTGGCGTATTTACTTGAAATAGCACGAAAATAATTTTTGTGCTGTTAAAGACCAGCATTACCCATTGACCAATCTATTATACAAACATGAGGGTTCGTCCCTTTCGTAACGAATCGGACTATCAACTGTCCTTTTTTAGAACCAGGCAAGTTCCCTTGGCTTCGCGGAAATGCCAGAGCCAGCGGGTTGGTTTGTAAAAAGGTATGGCCAGCCGCATAAGTTCTCTGACAATGCTCTTGGCAGATTTACCGAATTTTCCGTATCTTCCACCAGATATGACACAGGAATCAATAATTTTCATGCCGGGAAAATAGCTGGACAATTTCTCCGGCGATGGCCTGAACATGGTATCAACAGGGTCTGGGTGATGTGGATAACGGTAAGGGCATGAGACAAATAGATACCCGTCCGCAGGAATGATTTGCATTATTGAGCTGGCCACCGAAGCGGGATTTTCCACATGCTCAAGCAGATGCGAACAAATAACCGACCGGAATTCAAAACATTGCAATTTTTCAACAAATGCTGTTGAACTCAAGTCTCCGATTATATCAACGCCCTCAGCTTCTTTAATATCGCAGTGGATAACCTTCCTGCCTTGTTCTCTCAAAGGTTTGAAAAGCAAATTATCAATATAAGGCTGTATAATAGTTCTGTAGTATCCCGTTGAACTTCCCAGATTAAGCATTGGAAACACTTCGCCGGGATTGATTTGCAAAATTTTATCGTAAAACCATGACGCCTCATTAGGAAACATTATTTTTCTCCAGACAATCTATCTTTATCGCCAATTTTACCTCAACGTAGAGCATGTTAACCGCCGCATATATACCATACGAAATAAGTCTGGCGATGGCCAAACCATAAGCACCCTGGCTTTTAAAAACTATAAATACGATCATATATATCAAAGAATGCAACACCACTAAAAGCAGCGCAGTCCACATGCGCCCTAAAACTATCATAATCTGCCAGGCCACATTGGCGGAAGCATAAACCAGCGTCAGCACCAGAGTCGCCAGCAAAGTCTGGGTTTGTCCAGTGAAATCCTTTCCCAACCCGTTCATGAGCATTCCGGAAACGGGCACAAGCAGGCAGATTAGTAATGAAATGGCAGCAAGGTTTATGATGATAAGTTTGTGATATGACCTTCGCAATTTCACAAAATCTTTTTTACCCGCCACACCGGATAACATCGGCAGCGAAACCTGCCAGATAATCATGGGCAGAAAATTCAACATGAGGAAAAACTGATTCGCCGCGTTAAAAATGCCCATTTGTACATAACCTTGAGGTATCCGCGATACCATTATGTAGGTCCACAAGTTTGCTATCGAAGTGACCATAGAAAAAAGCCAATTCGGCAGTGCGAATGAAAAAAGAAGTTCCATTTCAGAAAGTAAATCCGCTTTGGATATGCGCGGTAAATTATGTTTCGTTCGAATATTGGTTACATAATGATTGCTGAACGCACATACCAGCATGGAGACTGCCGAAAGCCCGCTTATAGCCCCCCTTATTCCGGCATAGTAGCCACCCAGGGCAACCAGCAGGAAAGTGAAAAAACCTTTGAAAATATTTATTGTCGCCACTTCTCTGAAAGCTTCAAACCCCAACAATACACCCAGTTGCGCCCCGTTAACTCCGGTAAAAAGCAGTATTGTGGCGCTCAGATAAAGTTCTGGCCGCAATTCCGGCGTGCGCATTAAATGATCCGCAATATAGGGTGATAGCAAAAGCAACGCAACAGCCATGACTGCGGAAAGCGCAAAAGCCAATATGTTTGAAAGCATTAATATCGCCGCGGCGCGGCGCGGGTTCAGGTACCGGTGTTCCGCAATATATTTTGTAGCCAAAAAACCCATGGAGGGGCCAGCCAGTACCATAAATACAGATAGAGTGCTTTGTATTACAGAAAATTGCCCGTAATACAAAGCGCCTAAAATTCTGGCTAAAAGCAGACTTGATGATAGAGAGGCAAGAGAAGAAACAACATTGCCTATTGAGGTCCAGAACACTCCGGAAAAAAACCTTTCCACAGGAACAAACTTGCCCAGCCATTTAAACAAGGGTGACGAAAGAATACAGTGTCTCAGATATTCCATGCGGTTTGAATCATTGTCAATGTGAATTACTAATCCGATCATAACTGTTTAAACATTCTCCTTCCGGTGTGCTATAAAAATAGGCATGAAAACACTTGACGGAAGAAAGCTTAGCCCAAAGACATTGGAAGAAATCCATATTAGAGCCGTGCAACTGATTCAAGAGGGATTTCTTGAAGACCTCCTTTAAAAAATCTTACATCTTCTACACCGAGCACATAATTTTGTATATATCCTCATCGAAACACACGCACGGAATCTAACCAAGTCGTCGCATATTTACATATTATCGATTATCTCATTGCAAACTGGCCACAAAATCTGAAAAAAAGCAAATATGACCTTTTTCAGTGAGGTTATCGACAAGCCATGATCCAACAAAACCACAATCACCTGTCATGTCGCAAGTCTTTTCATTTAAATCTCCTCAGATTCTATATTTTATCAAGATATAGTAGCAAGTATCTCTTAGCAATTACAGCCCAATTATATTTTTCTTCTGCGACAATCGTTGCAGCCCTCCCCAACTTAACGGCAAGCTCCCGATTATTAGACAATTTTAACATCGCACACCATAATTTCTCTACTTCTGGTTCAACAAGGAGACCAGTCTCACCATCTTTAATGAGATCTGAATTTCCCCCTGCAGATGCGGCAATAATTGGTTTTCCGCTTATCATTGCTTCAAGTATTGACACGCTGCAGGACTCATTAAGCGCCATATGACAGTAAATATCGCTGACAGCAAGTGGAATAAATGTATTACTAATATTCCCTGTCATTATAACATGATTTTGCAGCCTTAACCTTTCTATTTCCTCTTCTACAATATAGCGGAATTGCCCATCCCCAACCAAGATAAGACGCGATGATGACCATTCTTCAATAACTCTCCGGAAAGCTTTCAATAGAATTAACATTCCAGCAACTTTCCAATCCCATTGCAATACTCCAACCGTTGAAAATACAGGATAGGCATTCTGCAGCGAATATCGCTTTATATATTCCTGCACTTCTCCATCATTTATATGAAATTTCTCCACTCCAGAAGGGATTACCTTAATTGAACTTAGGATCTTAGCGTCCATATCTTTCTTTATATTTTCTGCCAGTGAATTGCTATTTGCAACAATCTTGTCCGTTCTATTTAACAGATAAATCGAAATTAGCTTTCTAAGCCTTTCATATTTATTCACTTCACGTCCATCGATTGTTGTTGAAAGATAGGTTTTATGTGATGGTTGAGTATAAAATGAACATATCAATATAACATTTTTGTTTATCAGAATCTTATATATATATGATATCAAAATGTAATGAATTCTGCCATGACAATGTATCGCCTCAGGACTAAATTTCTTTAAAGTCTTAACAGTTTTATAGATTTTGGAAAAAATGTTCCCCCCCATAAAACTAACAGAACAACTTTCATTACCAATCCCTTCTGAAGTAATAACGTGGACTTTACAAATAGGATACAGGCATTTAATTCCGCTAACCAAATTATTGGCTACTTTCGCTGTTCCCCCAATTGTTGTATTCCATGTTGGCGTTAGCATGGCAACCCTATTAATTTTTTCTATATTCGCTTTTCGACCTATATACTCTATTTTCAATTTTCAACTTTCTGATATTATTATAAGTTACATTCAAACAATACTATAAATGCTGATTATATCGGATTTTGGGGAGGCTGATTTTTTTTGCGCGATTTTTGTTCTGGGTAGCAATATGGCGATTCACAACATACCGATATCATAACAGATAATAAAAATAGACTTTTTATAAATGTAGAGTCGAGTACCAACTTTATCCTGCTCATGATGCTGGCTTTCCTTGTGGATCAGACTCAGCAGTTGAGTTGCACCCTTTTTCAGTCCGTTTGGAAAAAACTTGGGAGCAAACGCGCTTTGTGGGAACAGATGAGGGGCATGTTCCAAAATTTTAAACTGGAATCCATGGAGATGCTTTATCGGGCCCTGCTGCATGGCTATGAAAAGCAGTTACCTGTCATCTGTTTGAATTCTTCTTGATCTGAAAAAAAGCTTTTTTAGCTCAAGAAGAACAGACAGGTATTCACAGGGGTCTCGTTTTTTTCAGACGGGCGAAGGGAGAGTTAAAAGTTTGATCTTATCCAATTTCTCTTAACGCTGCAACAACTCGCTTCTGATCTTCCTGACTTAAATACGGCGACATGGGAAGGCTCAAGCACTGAGCCGCAAGCTGTTCGGCTACCGAAAAATCGCCGGGTTTGTGACCCAGATTGGCAAACGCACCCTGGAGATGCAAGGGGGCGGTGTAGTAGGCCACAGAAGGAATGCCGCTTTCTTTCAGGGATTGGGACAAGCGATCCCGATTCGGGGATAGGATTGTGTACTGGGCATAGACCGAGGTATTATCGGGGGCGATCACAGGTGTCCCGTGTTGGGGGACGTTATGTTGTGAGTTTGGTTATGTTGCCAGTTTGCCTGGAAAGAGACCCCTCTGATTTCGCTCATTTAATTCCAATTTCAGCAAATATTTCCATTTTCTTTATCTGATTCCCTTACCCGGTTCATTATCAGGTTCCGGGTAACATCTCCTGCTACGGATATCATTCCTTTCACATTCCTCTTCCACTTTTTTATCATAGCGCTTTTTCAGATTCAGTCATCGGATAAAATGAACCTGCCCATCGCCGATGAATTGACATTTCAGATTTTTCACATCAGGATCAGAAAAAAAGTGACCCCATTCCTTCCTGTTTCTCATTCAATCTGATCCTGTTTGATTAATCAGCCACGCAGCATACCTGGAATAAAAAAGGTTGAAATTGGCGATTCTGAGCCTTTCAATTGCAGGATCGGAAGGATATTTTCTTCTGCTAAAATGCTTGTCCTGCCAGTTTTGCGGTATTTATTTTTATATTTGCCGGTGCTGTTATCGAGGCCAGATATATTGTTGTTACCTGTGCCGGATACTGGGATATCAGGAAAAGCGCCGGCAGGCCCAGCAGCGTTACCGCCAAACCCCAAAAGGTAAAAAAGCCCACTGCCGTTCAGAAAACAACAGTCGCCAAAGAAAAAAATCCTGCCCTGAAAAAAATATGGATGATGAGACTACAACATCCCTGTCCGGATGGGTTATCATCCTATTCATCTGGTTGCGATGCATTCAAGACTGGATGACAAATCCGAATTTGGTACCCCGATGCCGGTTTTGTGGATGTCCGGGCCAGATTGTCAGTCAGTTCCCACATCGGGGGTATGGTTGATATGACCCTGACAGGGTCAACCCGTCATGATTTGAGCCATCGACAACCGACATCAACAATCGTTACAGAAAGCTGCGTCTGATCCTGTAGCATATCAGACCTCTGACCCCAAAAGGAGGCGCCATATGATCACAAAAAAAATCATCAAT
>Ga0351856_1003_pt1 | contig 63029 bp, 46 predicted proteins | sample BONcelHFGM3001D8_FD_206798 | JGI IMG/M metagenome (GOLD analysis project Ga0351856, IMG submission 206798) | Enriched cells from coal bed in the Powder River Basin, Montana, United States - BONCAT cells FGM rep2 HSBNCT.FGM.300.1.D8 ... | reverse complement strand
CCTTATAATTTTCTAAAACATCCTGATTTTTTCTGTAATCCTATTTTTTCCTCCGTATTTAACCAGGAGATCTCTCATTTCTTTAGATCTCGCAATATCTAAAAGGGTATATTCATCATTGTAAGTTATAATAGCATTTACCTCTGCACCTTTTTTTATTAAAAACTCCGCTATTTCCACTCTGTCATAGGCTATAGCCATGAATAAAGGATTGTTTTCAACCAGATCTGCTTTTTTATTTACGAGAAGTTTTACCATATCCATATTTCCTGTAAAGACGGCATATTCAATGGGAGTGAAGTTCTTACCCTTTCTTTTTATATCTACCCCTTCCGATATGAACTTTTTCACCTGTGCCATGTCTTCCATTAAAATTGCGTAATGGAAAGGATACCTGCTTCCATCTGCTCCGGACTTTATAAGAAGCCTCTCGACTCTTATGTCCTGAGTCCTGTCCAGAGGGGTTTCTCCTCCGTTATTTTTAACATTCACTTTAGCACCGAGTTTTATGTAGATTTCCGTTTTTTTCTCCTGATTGAGGATATTACGGTTAAATAAAGGGGTCTCTCCCTTTGCATTTCTTGCATTTATATCGGCACCTTTTTCTACAAATAATCTGGCAATTTCCGGTACAGACACGGTGTGTAAAGGGGTGTTTCCGTTTTTAGCTTTTGCCTTTACATTAAAACCCTTTACTATGAGATACTCCGCCACTTCCAGTGTCCTGACAGAGTGTAATGGATTTGTTCCGTCCCCGGGATAAGGATTTGCACCTTTATTTATGAATAATTCAACAAGATCTTTATTTCCTCTCCCTATGGCAATGTGTAAAGGAGTAGAACAGTATTCTCTCTTAATATTTACATCTGCCCCTTTTTTTATGAGTAATTCTACTACTTCTTTTTTCAATTTATCATTCTCGATATAAAGTAAAGAATAAATCGTATCTGCTCCTTTTTCAGCCAGCAGTTTTACAACATCATTCTGCCCTTTCTCCAGTGCCATCTGTAAAGGAGTTCTTTTTCGTAAGTCTTCTTTTACATTCAGCTTTGCACCTTTTGAGATGAGTAACTCCACCATCTCTTTGTTTCCCCTTTCACTGAACTGGTGAAGTGGTGTCATATCGCTATCGTCTTTTGCATTCACATCTGCTCCGTTGTTTATAAGAATTTCTGCAACCCTTTTATTTTTTGCCCTAAATAAAGATCCACTGGTGACTTTTGCCCCGTAAGATATAAGTAGTTTTGCTATTTCAGGCGTTTTTGCCATATATCCGTAATAATTTCCTGCCTTTACGTCTGCACCTTTTTTAAGCAGATATCTTGCAATTTCAAGATCTTTTACATGGTGAAGGGGTGTTTCTTTACTGTAACTCCGGGAATTTACATCTATTCCTTCGACTTCCACAAGATTTTTTACTTTTTCCATATTGCCTTCATAGACCGCATAATGTAACGGCCAGTCTTTTGCAGAGGCTCCGAGCTCTATTAATAAATCGTAGACTTCTTTTTTATCGTATTTTACCGCGGTGTATAAAGGAGTATCCCTGTGATCATCACCGAGATTTGTCTCATTTATATCGGCACCCTTTTCTACAAGTAATCTGATAACATCCTTACTTCCTCCCCAGACCGCATAGTGGAGAGGGGTATTCCCGGATCTATGACACCCGCAAAAATAATCCCGTGCATCAAGTCTTGCGCCATTTGCAATTAAAATTTCCGCCACTTCTTTACTGTTATGATAAGCTGCAGTATGGAGAGGAGTTTGCTCTACAGAAGCCTCTGCATTTACATTGGCTCCGTATTTTATAAGTAATTCTGCCACATCTTTTGCATTGTATTCTGCTGCAATGTGCAACGGTGTTTCATAGGAAAAATATCCATTCCTTATTACGTCGGCTCCTGATTTTATAAGTAATTCCGATATGTCTTTATTGTTAAATCTCACAGAAACAAGTAAAAGAGACCAGTCGTAATACTCACAGGGATAGGTGATCACACCGGATGCTACGTCAGGATCTTTTTTAACCATTTCCCTGACTTTCTGGAAATTTCCTTCTTTTATGGCTTCTACTATATCCGGAGAGTCAATGTCTGCAGGTGCCCTGTAGAAATCAGAGGATGTATCAATGACGATTTTTGAAGGGTTTGAAGATTTTTTCTGATTACAACCAGAAATAAATATAAGACTCAGTATTACCAGAGATAAAAAAATCTTTTTCATAAATATTTCCTCCCTTTTTTCCTGTGATATACAAGTGTAAGAGTTTTTTTATTTGTGATCTTTTTAGCCTATTATTTATTGCAGGATTTAGATAATTTTCCCTTTTTTCTTAAAACTGATAAAAGATTAACCCGAAATCCTCTCCTCCATGGTGATACAATTTACCGGACAGACATCCACACACAGACCGCATCCGTAACAGGCTTCCCTTTCAATCGTCAGATTTCCGTCTTCCATCTTTCTTGCTTTAAAGTAACACACGTCCACACACAGACCACACCCGATACAGCTATCCAGATCGGTTTTCTCAATACTCACCCCCTTATCGGCCGGCTCAGATGCACGATCCGAGAAAAAACAACAGCAATCAACATTGAGGAGTTTTGTATTTATTTCATTACTCCAGGTTATATATTCTTCTTTATCTGATATCTTTTTAGGAATATGAAAAACAACTCCTTCTATGTACTCATCAAGGAAGTTCTTACATTCTGCTACAGAAGGCATATTCGAAGGGTAACAGGCCTTTTTTCCGTAAGCCGGGCATCCGAATATACACTTCATCCTGACCCACTGGCCTGAGATTATTTTTTCAGGTGAAATCCACTTGAAATCATTGAATCCATGTTTTACAAAAATTGCTTCTAATTTTTTTTTGCTAATACTTAATAATATAAGATAATTTTGAATAATTATTCAGAGATTTTATAAATTACATTATGGAGGCTGATAAGATTTGTCAGTCAACCAGCTCATTAAGTCAACTTTTTACCCGCCCGGTTACTCATCCCCCGCCTGAAGGACGGGGGATTTTACCGGGGGTTAAAATCCTCTCTGTAGATTATTATTCAAGCAATCTGATTATTCCCGTGCTACCGTCAACTTCAACCATCTGCCCGTCTTTCAGAATAGACATTACATTTTCCACACCTACAACACAGGGTTTGCCGTATTCCCTTGCCACAAGTGCTCCATGCTGAAGCATGCCTCCCACTTCAAGGACAATAGAAGCAGCATTTATAAAAAGAGGTGTCCATCCCGGGTTTGTTGCTCTTGCAACCAGAATATCTCCCGGTTCCAGAGGTTTTTCGTCAGGGTGTCTCAGAACCTTCACCGGCCCTCTTACAATTCCCGGAGAAACTGGCTGGCCTGAAAGCTCGCCTTCTTTTACTTCTCCCGGAGGGAGGCGGAGGATTTTACCCCTGGAATCAATTATACGTGGGAAAGCGCGGATATTTTTTAGTTTTTTCAGAAATTCCGTATTCTTTTCCGCTATTTCCCTGAGATTTAAAGAAGGATCTGAAAGTCCCCTGTCAAGGTCGTCAAAAGTCAGGTCGAAAACCTGTTCCTTATAATCAAGTCTTCCTTCCTTTACAAGCATGTCAGCTTCTTTTAAAACCTTTTCTCTCAACATATGATTGAGCTTTATCATATAATATTTATGATTTTCCCTGTAACCTCCGAAGGTCTCTATGATGCGGTAGAACCTCTGAAATTTCCTGCTCGTAATCCATCCTTTTTTATGGGCCACTTCGGAAAGATATTCGAAGGCCTTATATCTTTCTTTCTGGCTCTGTTCATAAAGTGTCTGAGGATTCTGAGCAGTATCTTTGATTTTAGAAAGAGAAATTATCTGTTGAAGCAACATACCGGGGTTATCAACATACCTGTCTGTGGAAATATCCATTTCAACTGCTCCGCGAAAGCCGTACTTTTCCATAAAATCATCCCAGCCATGAAGAAATTCTCCTGAAATGTTTCTCTCTCTGATTTTTTGATTGAAACTATCTACATCTTTCATATCTTCAGGGGCGGTAAGTTCTGACAGATGATAAAGGGCAAGTCCCATTTCAACCGTTACATTTCCCGGAAGAGATCTGTCAATATTATCTAACTGTTTTCTCACTTCTTCACTGTCATGTTCAAATAACTTCCTTATTTTATCTTCAGCACCTATGGATATCAGAAAAACAGGGACCATGGTATGCATGATGATATGAGCTGTTTTTTCCATAGTTTTTTCTGCAAAATCTTTGAAGGACTGCTTTTTTTCTTTCTCTGCCTTCATTTCAATAAGATACTTTTCAACCTGTCTCTGATAATTTTTAGCCATATGTTCCGGCAGTATGGCTGCCTCGAAAAGTCCTGCTATGGCATCAGGCATATTCCATAAAGCACTGAGTTTAATTCCCTTAAAACAGGAGGGGGCTTTTTTCGGTATATATTCTTTTACATCTGAGTTCAGTAAAATATCGGATGTCAGAGTATCCATCATTCTGAATCTCCCGGCAAAGAACTCTTTTGTTACGAGTGTAAAAAGATTGGAGAGATTCATGTAAAGACGGCATCCGCAGGATTTTCCTATACCTTCTGAAATATTATTCAGAAGATTTCTTCCGAAAACTTCCTTTAAAGCCCGTGACAATATGGAGTTAATCCAGTCACAGCCCATAACTGATATGGGGCCGTGAATACCCTGATTGGTTAGCGCAAGATCCAGATAAAGATGTTTCTCCTTTCCCGGAACTGTTATCATTTCTTCTGGAAGAGGTATGTGAGTCGTAATCGGTCTGGCCTGTAACATATAAAGTTTTCCCTCTCCATAGGCCCATTCAATATCCATTGGTTTTTCATAAAAAGTCTCGATTTTATTGAGTATATCAGTTAATTCCAGTATCTCATTATCTGATAGAGTAAATTCTCCATGGCGGGAATCTTCTCTTTCTTCTGTTCCCCCTTTATCGGTAAGCCATACGGAAACTTCTTTTTTCCCCGGTTTCTTATCTAAAATCTTTCTATTTACCTTATCTACGATAAACTGGTCGGGAGATACTATACCTGAAACTACGGATTCTCCGAGTCCCCAGTTTGTATTTATTACACCTTCATCATAACAGTTATTTAACGGGTTAAGGGTAAATCCGACACCTGATGTTTCACTTGCAATCTGTTCCTGAATAACTATTGCAATCTTTGGATCATCAATTGAAAAATCATGTTCTTTTTTATAAAGAACGACTCTTTTATCCAGACAGGAAGCAAAAGCTTTTTTTATGGCTTCTTCCATGCCGTCAGGATTTACTCCTAGAACTGTTTCATATCCTCCTGCAAAGGACGCCCCCTCAAGATCTTCTTCAGGAGAAGAAGAGCGGACTGCAAAAAATTTCTTTTCACTGCCCATATCTGTGAGAATCCTGTAAAATTCTTTTTTCTGCTCTTCCGTTAACTCCAGTGTATAAGCCAGGTCTTTTAAAGAACTACATATTTCTCCGAGTTCCTCTGATGAAGAGTTTAAAAATCTGTTCCATTCCGGCCCTGATTTGATTGTATCAAACCATGATTTGAAAAATGATACTGTAAGAACAAATCCAGGCGGAACAGGAAGTCCTGCCCGGGACATTTTAATGAGAGACAGACCTTTACCTCCCACTTCTCCTAATGAGGGTGTATCTTTATCGGAAAATGAATAAATCAGTTTCATATTTTTACCTGCCTTTCCTTGCAATTACAGATATACGTCCGGAAAAAATCTTAAAGTCTTCTCCGCCGTCTCCCAGGGTCTTTATAACTTCAAAATTATGTCTTTTACACATTTCTATTAATTCATAAGGACAGTACATCCTGTGATCGAATTTTCTTTCTTTTCTTTCTCCTCTTTTATTTATATAGGTATGAGTGGAATACATTCTCCCTGTGAGGGGATCATAATTCCTTTCTTCTAACAGTAATTCACCTTCCAAAAGACGGGTAATATGACTCTTCTGATAATTCTTTAAAATACCGTCTCTGTTTACCATTTCAATTAACATCATCCCGCCCGGCTTCAGAGCATTATAAAAATTTTCCATAGTTTTTTCATTTTCTTCATCACTGAAATAACCGAAACTCGTGAAAAAATTGAAGAGTCTGTCATATTTATTTTTATGGGGAATATCTCTCATATCTGCTTTTATTATGTCAAAATTTACTTCTTTTTCTTTCATAAGTTTTTTTGCTTCATCAATTTGAGGAGTGTTATATTCCATGCCTGTAACCAGATAACCCCTCTGGTTAAGTTCTATAGAGTGCCTCCCGAATCCGCAGGGAATGTCCAGAATGAGATTTTCTTTTGAGATTTCGAGTGCTTTTATTATAAAATCCACATCTTTCGACGTTCTTTCCCGGTTCAGATGGACATAGGTTTTCGTATAATTTTCATCGAAAAAATCTTCGTACCATGCCATAAATTATCAGTTCCTTTCATGAGCAGTTTGTATTTTTATATATGCAGGTCTTTTATTATATCATAAAGAAATAATCTGAAAAATCATGAGAAATGTTATAATTTTCCTCATCTTATGATGCCGCCTTTTGCAAACACTTGACATATATTATATCATGGAAGAAAGAAAAATTTTTCATGCTTTTTGAGAGAAAGGAATACAGTATTTTTCCTTCCCCTTTTCCACCTCAAAGAGCAGGCATTTGAAGGGAGTGTTATGAGAAAACATATTTCGCTCATCGACCTTATAATAGTCATAAGTGTAATCGCTATTACTATGCGATTCGTAACATGGAAAAAAGAGTCTACGGAAATTCCGCAGTCAACCTCAAGTGTAACAGAAACCGAAATTCCTGTCAGTCCATCAGAACTAATAGAAACTAAAATTTCTAAGCCAGGTTCCAGCGCAATCCACAGTTCAACCTCCGGTCAAGTTTCTACTAAGTCACAGACTGGTACTATTAAACCTGATACTCCATCAGCAGGAAATATTTCTTATAAAAAAGCTGTCGGAGAGTTTTACGATTCCGATGATAATCAGCAGGTGAAAAAAATCTCCAGAATAATTAAAAAGAAAGATATAGCTAATATTAATTTCAAAATAGTGACCTGTGATGAGCCTGGTGCTATCCTTTTTGAAAAAGATCTCGGGAATCCGTATTTAAATGGTACCGGATGCGATCTGAATCCGGGACCTCTTCCGGCTGTGAGGGTTAAAGATATTATGGATGTGAGAGATAAAAATAATAAGTCCCTCATAATAATAGAAAAAGAAGTGCAGTTATATGTACTGAGTAGTAACCAGCGTGAGATAAAATTAACTAAATATCTGAGCGATTAATCATAGTTTCTATTTAACGTTAAATATTATAAAAAATTATGAAAGGGGATATGTTTTATGAGAGAAAAGTCCGGTTGTAAACTTATTATAGCTTTATGTCTGCTTGTTATTGCCATTATTACCGGGGCATGTAAAGAGACACGGGATAAAGCATTAAACCCTGCTTCTGTTGCCTCTTCTGGTTCCAATACAACAACTGAAATGGTCTCTGTTTCGGGAGGTAATCTTGACGTGCCATTTTATATAGGTAAATATGAAGTAACCAATAAAGAATATGTTATGTTTTTGAATGACGGGAATGTAAAAAAAGAATTTGATCCCAACTGGATAGATATAAAGGATGACGAATATTGCGGCATAAAAGAATTGTCTCCCGGTAAATTTACGGTAAAAACCGGTTATGAAAACCGCCCTATGGTATATGTATCATGGGATGGTGCAATAGCCTATTGTAACTGGCTGAGTAAAGGGGAAGGATTATCCCCGGCTTATACGGGAAGTAAAGTTGAAGTGTTAAAAAACGGTTATCGTCTGCCTGATAAAGACGAATGGGAATATGCATATAAAGCAGGAAAATCAACTACCTTTTACTGGGGCGATAAGCCCGATCCCAACTATTGCTGGTGTAAGGAAAATTCCGGAGGCAATCACCATGAAGCGGGCCAGAAGAAACCAAACGATTTCGGTCTTTATGATATAGCCGGAAATGCAGGGGAATGGTGTTCCGGTACAAGAGGAGAAAAAAGTTACCACTGGTGTACAGGAGGGAGTTTTCTCTCTCCTTCGGATGACTGGAATTTATCCTGGAGGCAGGCAGGAGGATATAAAAGTAATTTTAAAAGTAATTACATCGGTTTTCGTATTGTAAAGTCAAATATCCCTTCTGTTTCAGTCACACCATCTGATATAATTCTGACCGGACCTGCTCAGGCAATAAAAAATACCGGATCTGCACCGGAAAAGATCAATATTCCGGAACTGGAGGAAGCCATTAAAAAGGGAGATATAAATAAGATCAGGGAGTTGATTGAAAAAGATCCTGAAATTGTCAACGGTATAATAAATTATCCCTGTGAGTATTACAGTTTTACTCCTTTACACATTACAATAAAAAATAATAATAAGGAAATAGCTGAATTACTTATAAAGTATGGAGCCGATGTAAATGGGAAAAATAATTCTTACCAGTCGCCCTTACACTTTGCAGCACAGTATAACAGAAAAGAAATAGCCGAATTACTCATGAAAAACGGTGCAGATGTAAATGCCCGTGGAGACATATCCCAGACACCGTTACATACTGCAGCACTTTATAACAGTAAAGATGTTGCGGAAGTTTTAATAGCAAACAAAGCCGCTCTCAATGGAGGAGATTATTTCTGCGGATGCCACCGTTCCGGCAATACTCCTCTTCATTATGCAGTATGGAAAAACAGTAAAGAAGTGGCTGAACTGCTTATAGAAAAGGGAGCAAATATAAATCAGAAAAACTACGGGGGAGACCAGAGTGATACACCATTATATACGGCAGTAAAGTGTGATGAAAAAGAAATGTTTGACCTTCTTCTGAGAAAAGGTGCAGATGTGTCTGACCTGCCCCTTCACTATGCAGTTTATGAAGGTGAGCCGGAAAAAGTAAAAAGTCTCCTTGATAAAGGTTTGAATGTAAATACAAAAAGTTTCAGCGGAGAAACCTCTTTATATCATGTGAGAGACAGTAAAATTGCTGAATATCTGTTGAGTAAAGGAGCAGGTCTGAAAATCCGAAATTATGACGGTTACAGTCCTCTCCATGTCGTAAAAACACCTGAAATTGCGAAATTATTTATATCAAAAGGTGCAGATGTAAATGCTAAAAGCAGTTATGGCAGTAATCCTCTCCATATGGCACATAACAGAGAAATAGCAGAAATACTTATAAATAACGGCGCAAATATTAATGTAAAGGGTGATAGAGGATGTACACCTCTTCACTGGTTTTCCAGAACAGGTAAGAGAGAAATGGTTGAACTGCTTATTTCAAAAGGTGCTGATATAAATGCAAAGGATGAAGATAACATTACTCCCCTTCATATTGCACTGGAAGAGGGACAGAATGATGTGGTAAAACTGCTTATAAAAAGCGGTGCAGATGTAAATGTGCAGAAAAAGGTAAGGAATGAATATCCATTGCATATTGCGGCAGATAAAGGTAATAAGGAAATATGTGAATTGCTTCTGGACAGAGGTGCAAAAATAGATGTTAAAGATTATGGAAACTCGACTCCCCTTTATTATGCTATATATAAGGGTAATAAAGAACTGGCGGAATTATTCATAAAGAGAGGAGCTAAACCTTATCTTGAAGATGGAAGGACACCTCTGCACTGTGTCAGAACACTGGAACTGGCAGAATATTTTATAGCTAAAGGTTTTGATGTGAAAGCCAGAAATAAAAAGGGAGCTACTCCGTTACACAGTGCCGCCACACTGGAGATAGCAAAATTATTCATATCAAAAGGAGCAGATGTAAATGGCAGAGACAATGATAATTCCACTCCCCTCCATAATGCTGCGACGGTAGAAATTGCAGACTTATTCATATCAAAAGGGGCAGATGTGAATGCCATAGATAAATCCGGCTTTAATCCTCTGTACAATGCAGTATATAAGCAGGATATAAATCTGCTTAAATTCCTTATCTCAAAAGGTGCAAGGGTGGATATAAAACCGGTGAATAACAATGATAGTCTGCTGGCAATAGCAGACCGTTCCGTAAACAGCAATGAAATAGTGGAATTGCTCATTCAAAAAGGCGCAGAAATCCCGGAAAGACTCGGAAAACATTTGTTACATAAAGCAACAGATGCAAAAATAGTTAAAATTCTTCTTTCGAAAGGTGTTTATATAAATGTACAGGATTATGATGATCTGAAGACTCCCCTTCAGTCTGCCATAAAAGACGGCCGTGCGGAAGTAGTGGAATTTCTCATAAAGAACGGAGCAGATTTTAATGGTAAAGATAAATATGGTGCAACTCCTCTCCATTATGCAGTAAGATACAATCAACCGGACACAGTGAGGTTATTGATTGCTTCAGGGGCAGATGTCAATATCAGAGATAATCAGGAAAAAACTCCTCTTTACCTGGCGGAAAAGGAGAAGAAAAACGAGATAGTAAAAATCCTTACCGAAAAAGGTGCAAAAAAGGAAGCCAGCAGTATCAGTTCTTATGATTTCTCTGCACTCGTCAGCGCGGGAAAACTTGATGATGTCAGGGAAGTGATAAAAAAACAGCCTGATATAGTAAACAAAAAAGACACATCCGGGTTTACTCCCCTCCTTTCGGCGGCCCTCCATGCAGATGCCGATTTAAGTAATAAGACCGAAAGAGAGATATTTGGCTATCTTACAGAAGAAGAGATTAAAACACAGATAGAAATGATAAAACTCTTCATATCTGCCGGAGCGGATGTGACCGCTTCGGGGTATCGCGGTTATACCCCTTTACATATGGTTCACAATAAAAAAGAACTCGCCATGTTATTTGTAAATAAAGGTGCTGATGTCAATGCAAAAAATGAAGATGGGGAGACGCCTCTCTTTCATTGCCGTAAAGGAGATCTTGCCGAATTTCTGATTTCTAAAGGAGCTAAAGTCAATATAAAAAACAAAAGCGAAGATACGCCGTTACACATTGCAGGAGAGGACTGTGTGGAAATACTCATAAAGTCAGGTGCTGATGTGAATGCTAAAAATAATCGGGGAGAAACACCTCTGTTTAATACTTATGGACAGGAGAAGAAAGCAGAATTGCTTGTAAAAAACGGTGCCGCCGTAAATATTAAAAACAACAGGGGAGAAACCCCTCTTGACAGGGCGGGGAATATGGCGGTAGAGAAAGTCCTTATAAAAAATGGTGCAGACGGGAGTAAATATCCATTTCATTATGCATTACTGATGGAAGACATGGAAAAAGTCAAAGACTTCCTGAAAAAAGGAGTGGATGTAAATAAAGTGGGCGGGCACCATACTCCCATAGAATATGCCGTATACACCGGTAATATAAAACTTGCGGAACTCCTTATAAATAACGGAGCGGATATAATCCAGAATAACCCTCTTCCTACCGCGGTGGCATGGAACAGGCTTGAGATGGCGGAATTTTTGATTAAAAAGGGGGCAGATGTAAACATAAGAGATGATTTTCAGGGATATACCCCTTTAGATTATGCGAAATCCGATGAAATGAGAACACTTCTTATAAAACACGGGGCAAAAGAGAGCGGTATACCAACGTTTTGATTGGTAAATAGACTTGTTCATAATAACTAATAATGGTAAAATAAAAAAGGTACAGAATTTTGCCGGTGATCAACATTCGGCAGATGCATTTTTCTGGTCTGCTTACAAATTAAAGGCTATACCGGAAATATTAAAATAATTATAATCGAAAAAAACGAAAGGAGAAGAAAAAAATGAAAACTATTTGTATCATGTTTATTCTCTTAATTATGTTTACAGGATGTAATCAGACTTCTCAGGCAACACCTGTCCCTGAAATAGTTACCCCTTCCCCTGTGACAGAAACAGCCGGGGTAACACAGGCTCCTGTAATAGAGGCAAGCCAGGTTCCTGATAAAGAACCGACTGTCTCTGATAAATCCGGAAAAGGTGATATAAAATCTCTCGCTAAAGGTTATACTGATTTCGGTTTCAATCTCTTTTCCGAAGTGGCAAAGGAAAATAAAGGGAAAAATATTTTTATATCTCCCGCAAGTGTAGCCTTTGCTCTTTCTATGACGGGAAACGGTGCACAGGGAACTACAGGAGATGCCATGGCAGACGTTCTGAAGTTCAAAGGTATGGGCCTTGAAGAAGTAAACCTGTTAAATAAACTTTTAATGGAAGAACTGGAAAGACCTGGCTCCAAAATCGAACTTTCCATAGCAAATTCTCTCTGGTGCAGGCCTGATATTAAATTCAAAGAGGATTTTACCGGAAGGTGTAAAGATTTTTATTCTGCAGAAGTAAGCAATAATTTTGATGCAGATGTCATAAATGCCTGGGTAAAGGAAAAAACAAAAGAGAAGATAAGTAAGATTATAGATAAAATACCGGAGGAAGCAATACTCTATCTTATAAATGCAATATATTTCAAAGGCACCTGGACCTATGAATTCGATAAGAAAAAAACAGAGGCTAAAGATTTTTACCTTCTCAACAGCAGCAAAAAGAAATGCTCAATGATGAGTCAGGGAGGAAAATTCAGTTATTACAGGGGAGATAAATTCCAGGCAGTGAACCTTCCTTATGGTGACGGGAGTACCAGTATGTATATCTTTCTCCCTGATGAAAAAACAGGACTCGCAGAATTTCAGAAAAACTTGAATGAAAAGAACTGGGCAAAATGGATGAAAAGTTTTCAGGTGAAAGAAGGAGATATACTTCTACCACGGTTTAAGATAGAATATGAATTACTGCTTAATGACTCACTCAGTTCTCTCGGTATGGGAATTGCTTTCGATCAATCAGAAGCAAATTTTAGAAATATGTGTGAATTCTCATCGGAAGAAAATGTTTATATAAACAGGGTAATTCATAAAACCTTTGTGGAAGTAAATGAAGAAGGTACGGAAGCAGCAGCGGTTACTGCAGTTGAGATGAGGCTTAAAAGCGTTTCTGTTAATCCGGAGCCACCTGATAGATTTTATATGCCAGTAGATCATCCCTTTTTCTTTGTCATAAGGGATAATAAGACAGGTCTTATTTTGTTTATTGGGTCTATAGTTGAGCCATAAGATAAATCTTCTTTATTGTAATTACCATATATAAAATTTACATTTTGTTAACATATGGCATGGAGATTTTTTAAAATACTATGTTATAATTTTCTTCGGGTGGTGTTTTATGTTAATCAACAATAGAAGTAATGAAATCAAAATAAGAAGGGAAATAAAACAGAATAAAATCGATGAAAAGATATGCAATACCGTAGACAGAGTCGATATATCTAAAGAAACATCAAAACCTCTGGATATTACCCTTGATATTGACGGAAAAAAACTCAGAAAAACCATAACAGGTTATGTTTCCGATAAAACCCTTACCCTGAATATAAAACATACGAATGATGCCCATGGAAATATGCCCTCTATGGCAAATCTCATAAGGCCTGAAGAATTCTGGGTTGATGCGGGAGATGCCTGGCAGGGTTATGATTTTCACTCAATTATTTCGGGAGGCAGAGAAGAAACGGAAATAATGAATCAGAGAGACTGTGATCTCGCAGTTCCGGGGAATCATTTTTATGATGACGGAGGCACTGTATCAGGTAAAAAACTTGTAGACATGGCAGAATTTCCCTATCTGTCAGCCAATGTGAAAGGTATGGAACCATATGCTATAGTGGAGATTGAAGGCATAAAAATAGGTATTGCAGGTGTGAGGACAACAAGAAAAAAATACAGTATGGTTGACCCGAGCAAGGTGAAAGACCTGGAAATGACCGATCCTGTGGAATCTGTAAAAAAATCCGTGGAAGAACTTAAAGCAAAGGGAATAAAGAATATTATAGTTCTTTCCCATCTCGGTCTGGAGAAGGATGAAACTCATCAGGATTTAACAGTATCTGATAAAGAACTTGCCGCAAGAGTTCCCGGCATAGATCTTATAATAGGCGGCCATACTCATACACCTACAAAAGAGAAGATATATGTTGATGGTACGAGAATAGTTCATGCAGGCATAGAGGGCCATAAGGATGCAAAAAAAGATAAAATATATGTCGGAGAAATAGCCCTTAATTTTGACAGGGCAAGCGGAAAGATAACTGATATTTCTCACAGTCTTCTGCCGGTAAATAGAGACAGTGAACTTTCTGAGGATATAAAGAAGATTAAAGATGTTTATCTTCAGGAAGAAAAAAAGGAAAGAGAAGAAAAAGTCGGATATGCCGGAGGGAAATTAATTCATGAGCTGAAGACCCCTGTAGATTCCACTCTCGGCAACATGATGACAGATGCTTTAAGAGAGGAAACAGGAGCAGATGTGGCTCTTATTGATAGTAATTTATTTTCCACAGAAAGAATAAATCCTCCTCCCTTCAGCTCTCTGCCAGAGGGAGAAATTACTATGAAAGATATAATGGAGACAAGCCTGTGGCTTGGTAAATCTCAGGAACAGACTGTTGAAACATGGAATGTAAATGGAAAAACTATAAAATCTTTACTGGAAGATGGAGTAAACCGATTACTTTCCTCCAAAAAAAACGAAGGATTATATCAGGTATCAGGCCTTAAGATGGCCTATGACCGGAAAAGGCCGGACGGTGATAGAATAACGGAAGTTTTCATAGGAGATAAACCGCTCAGGTCTGATAAAACCTATAAATTTACAACATCTTTTTATAACGGTAACTGGAACCCCATACTTTCCGGCCGCGATGAGGCTCAGGTGACAGATGGCAGGAAAATAAGGCATATTCTGGCAGACTATATAAAAAGTCATTCACCTGTTCAGCCGGTACAGGACGGAAGAATAAGAACAGTTTGATAATTATTATGGATACCGAAATTATAAAGAAATTCTCTCCTCATGATGCAATAGAATATTCTAAAAAAGGACTTGTAGAAGAATGGGTTCATAATTTCCTGAACACAACAGGTCAAAATATAGAATTGTCTGATGGTTTAAAAAAGCAAAAGAGATACTGGACAGGACCTGTAGAAATAAATCTGAATAAATTGAAGAGATGCTGCGGCCCTGAAAAAAATATGGAATTCCATGAACCTGTTGTTAACTGGGAAAAGAGAATAAATGAAATGTGCTCAGCTATAAGAACCGGATGGATTGTTCCTCCATTAATAGTTGAATACAGAAGAAATGAATTGAGCATCAGGGACGGAAGCCATAGATATGAAGCATTGATAAGAGAAAAAATCAAAAAATACTGGGTAATTATCTGGTACAATACCATAGAGGATTTTTTGCAATAGTATTTCTCTCCAGGGTTTTACTGCAATATGAAGAAGAATTTCTCCCCATTTGTTCGTCTCATTTACCCCGGCAGATTGAGTAGATTTGTTATCATACCAAAGCCATATATAAATCGTAATAATCTTACAGGTAAAAAACTTTATAAAAAAGGAATAATTTTGAAATTAATCCGACTATAATTACAGTCAGGAAATTATTTAATTCAGGAGGAAAATCAAATGATAAACATGGTCAAAACAATTTACTCCCGGATAATTTCACCGGCAGACATTACAGTTACTGAAGACCAGATCGGACAGGGTAATAGTGAAAGGAGTGATAGAAATGAATGTTTTAATGACATTTCTGGCAATAAATCAGTGTGCCTGGTGTCTGTGCCTTATGGTTGACGGCCGTAAGATTAAGGATTGGAATGATCTTCTGCCTGTATCTCACGGGATCTGTCTCGAGTGTGTGGAAAAGATTGTTTAATCATAAGGAGGTGGCACTATGGATGATTTAAATGGAAATCAGCACAGTGATACGGAAATGAATAAAGAATTTTTTTATGAGTTGTGTAAAGACACAGCTCTTTTTATTTTCCTGTGCCTCGAATATCATTAAGACTCAATCCTGCCTGCTCTTTAAATGAAAGATAATTTTCTACGGTAAATTCTACTAATTACCGCTCCAGGTAAAAGAGTATCCAAAAAAATTATGTATCATATGCAGACCTGACGTTCTTGCTCGCGTCACGCGTCACGCGTTACGCGTTACGCGTCACGATTTAATATATTTGCGACAGTTATTTAATTGTCGTTCCTAACATATCACCCCTTTTTAATATTTCCGAATTTTATGATAAAATAAATCCAGAATTTATGTTAAAATAAAGAAAGAAGTCATTATGTTTCAGAAAAGTTCAAAATATGGATATCTCAAAAAAAATTAATATTTAAATTGACAAAATATTTACTATTTAATTATAATATAAATATTCCAATAATAAAAATTGAGAAAAAAATATCAACAGGGATACCATTGCCAGATGTCTGGCTCCGACAGGCAGTTGTCTGTCGTTAGATTTAAAACATAACCATTAGAATAAAAGGAGGAAAAATCATGGCTAAAGAGCAGACTGTTAAAAAAGCTGAAAAAAAGAAGTCGGAAAAAACATTGAAAGAGAAACGGGCTGAGAAAAAAGCGAAAAAAGCAGCTAAAAAGTAACAGGTAATCAATAATCCGGGTCAATAAACTGCGACTGAAGTCTTGAGTTATTGACCCGATTATGGTCCAAGTGCCTTTCTTACCTTTGCAGCAAGATCCTTCCTGGTAAAAGGCTTTTCTATGAACATCAGACCTTCTTCCAGCACTCCATGATGGGCTATGACATTGGCAGTATATCCTGACATAAAGAGACATTTCATATTACCGTAAAGAGACATGAGTTTTTCTGCCAGGTAACGTCCGTTCATTTCCGGCATTACTACATCTGTGATGAGCAGATTTATCTCTCCTGAATAATCTTCTGCCAGTTTGATTGCCTGTAAGGGATTTATGGCAGTCAGAACCTTATATCCCAGTCTTTCAAGCATGATTTTTATCATGCCCATCATTTCCCTCTCATCCTCAACCAGCAAAACTGTTTCCGAGCCTTTTTGAATGTCTTCTATCGTGCCTCTGCTGCATGCCTCCCGGTCTTTTCCCATAAACCGCGGCAGATATATTTTAAAGGTACTTCCCATTCCAGGCTCACTGTACACATTGATGAATCCCCTGTTCTGTCTGACTATGCCGTATACTGTGGCAAGTCCCAGACCTGTGCCTTTCCCAATTTCCTTTGTGGTGAAGAATGGCTCAAATAGGTGCTCTGTAACATGTTTATCCATGCCGCAGCCATCGTCACTTACGGAAAGCATTACATACTCACCAGGGGTAAAGTCTCTATGAGAGGGGCGATAATTATCATCAAAGATTATATTCTCAGTTTCTATTGTGACTTTCCCCACTCCTTTTATGGCATCCCTGGCATTTACACACAGATTTGCCAGAATCTGGTCTGTCTGGGCAGGATCTACCATGACTGGCCAGAGATTTACCCCGGGCATCCAGGCAAGATCAATATCTTCTCCTATAAGTCTCCTTATCATCCTTAACATGCCTGATACTGTGTCATTCATATCCAGCACCTTCGGTGCAATTGTCTGTTTTCTGGCAAAGGCCAGCAGCTGCCTTGTCAGGTCTGCAGAACGAGTGGCTGCTTTTTCTATACTCTTCAGATGGTCATAGAGATTGTGTTTCTGTTCCACCTGTTCCAGAGCCAGTTCTGTAAAACCCAGTATTATGCCGAGCATATTGTTAAAGTCATGGGCTACTCCTCCTGCCAGACGTCCTACAGATTCCATTTTCTGAGCCTGAAGGAGCTGTGACTGGAGTCTTTCTTTTTCTTCTTCTGCCATTTTTCTCTCTGTAATGTCTGTGGCTATACTCAGAAGGGCAGGAATATCTTTCCACATAACCTTTTTTGCGAAAACATTCAAAGGAAAGGTCGTTTTGTCTTTCCTCACGTGGTACACTTCGAAAGAAGCTTCACCATATCTGTTTATAAGCTCTATTCTTTCCTGAATGAGAGTTTCACTCTCAGGCACATCTAATTCATGCAGATTGAGTGACATGAATTCATCTTTATTATAGCCATGAACCTCAAAGGTTTTGCGATTTGCATAAAGAAATTTTCCATTAAAATCATGGACAGTAATAGATCCCGGCGCTTCATCAAGCATGTCTGCCATTAACCGGATATATTCCACTGTTCTTTTATGTTCTACAATAGATTGAATACCTGTGAGAAAAGATGTAATCTGGTTTATATCCTCCTGGCTGTAGGGTAATGGTCTGTTTGCCACAGCTGCTACCGATGTTATCCTTCCCTGTGAGAAAAAGGGAACCACCAGGAGATTGGTGAGATCTACATGCCCTTCAGGCAGACCTTTTTTCGCCAGATGATCTACATTATAGTCATTCAGAATAAAAGGCTTTCTCTGCTTTATTGCTTCAGCCCAGACTCCTGCTTCTTCAATGTTAAAACGACATGGTTTATCCACCATAGAACAGTCTTTCATAGCGTCACCTGACCAGGAATGTATGGTCATTACTGACTCATATTCGTTGATAAAGCCATAGAAACCATAGTCACTGCCTGTCATTTTTGTAATGGATGCAAGGATATGGTCTGAGATTGTTTTAATATCTGCATCTGCCATGGAAGAAACACTCCAGAGAGCCTCAAGTTTTGTGTAAGCAGATTTCAGATCTTCCTCTATAAGTTTTCTCTCTGTTATATCCTGATTGACTGCTACTGCACCATCTATTTCATGATTGGCTCCGATAAGAGGCATGGCCCAGTTGAGTATGATTTTGTGCGTACCGTTGAAACATTCTATTTCTATTAATTCTTCACGGGAAATCTCGCCCTTTCTGAATGCTCTGCTGATCCCCCATTCTTCCGGCTTTATAAGTTCTTTTGTATCGTACCACCAGGCTTTATACTCATGGAGTTCTTCTTGCCCAACATATTTTGCACCTGTCCATATTTGCTCTGCTACAGGGTTATTTTGAATGATTCTGCCATGTTTATCTGTTATCCATACCCCTACAGGCAATATTTCAAGGACCTTTTTCAATCGAGCCTCACTTTCTCTCAGAGCCTCTTCAGTCGCCCTGCGGTCTGTTATGTCTGCTGCAAAGCCCAGGAAATTCTTTTCATTCAGCTTTACTGCCTTGACTATCCAGTGTCTCACTTCACCGGATTTTGTAACAAAACGACCTTCACCGGAAGCTTCACCAGAGGTGACAACTTTTCTGAAATGTTCCATAGTGACCGTTATATCATCGGGGTAAGTCAGTTCTGTGAGATTTTTTTGCATTAATTCTTCTCTGGTAAAACCTGTTATTCTGCAGGCAGCATCATTTACAAGACGATAATTTCCCATTTCGTCTGCCAGGAATATGCCGTCAGGTGCATTTTCTATATAGCTTCTGAATGTTCTCTCACTTTCTTTTAGAGCTTCCTCTGTCCGTTTCCTCTCTGTAATATCTTCGAATATTACACAGAAGCGATCCTGTGTATCCCACGGGCGGTAAGCATTGCAGTGGTAGAGCTTTCCTGTAGGACTGTGGTACATATCAAAGGTCTGAGAAATACCGGTTACTGCAACCTGACCATATCTTTTTACCCATTCATCTTCTGTGGCAGGCCATACTTCATGAACTGTTTTTCCCTTCACCTCATGGTTTTTCACTCCTGTAATCTTTTCATAGGCATCATTGATATATACAAAACGATAACTGATGAAATCGCCTTTATCATCAAATACTGATTCGAATATGACAAAGGCATTGAGCATGCTCTTCAGTATCCACTGCAGTTCTTTCTCACTCTCCCTGAGTAAATCTTCCGATTTTTTTCTGTCTGTTATGTCATTTAAAAGCCATATGGCTCTATCCTGTTCTGCATAGGAAAAGAATTCTATAAGTTTTATTTCACCCATTTTTGTAAGGATTTCTACTGTACGGGAAGGGAAGTCATCCCTTCTGTCAGCTTCATAGAGATTTTTGATGGCACAGGCCTTTTCTTTGTAGAGCCTGGTGAACCATTCTTCAACAGTTTTTATTTCTTCTGCTTTATAACCTGTAATTATCTCTGCTGCCCTGTTAAGAAAAACTCTATCTTCTTCTACATAGACTGCACCTGTCTGAAGTTTCTCTACCATAAATCTGAATCGTTTTTCACTCTTTTCAAGCAGTTCTTTATTCTGTTTTCTTTCTGTTGCTTCATATGTTTCTATTTCCAGTCTTTTCTGTGCCTCTATAAATACCTTTTCTCTTCTGACTCTGCCACAGAGTTCCATCAGTTTCTCAGGTTCAAAGGGTTTTTTTATACAGTCAGCACCGTCAGTCATCCATTTCAGCGCAAGTTCAGACGTTATGTCTCCGGCCATCATCAGGCAGATACAATCAGGATTTCTGGAGCAGAAATCCCGGAGTAATGTGTCTCCTTTTCTGTCAGGAAGATTATAGTTCAATACTGCAATATGACAGGATGTTTTTTTGAAGACTTCTGCAGCTTCACAGGCAGTCAGGGCAGTATGAACCATGTAGCCATGTCTTTCGAATATATTCTTTATGACAGACGAGAGATTTTTATCATGTTCCACTATGATTACAGACGGTTTTTCTGATTTTTCACCTGCTATAAGAGCATGAACCTTTTCTATGAAATGATTTTCATCAGGAGGATATGGCAGAAAGGCGTCTGCCTGAAGGTCTGACATAAGATCTATGGCCATCTTTTCAGAGAAAACTGAAGAGACCACTATTACAGGAATCTCTTTGAATGGTTCAAATGCAGGGGAGCGGACCATGCGGCAGAATTTCCATCCGTCAATGACAGGCATATAGAGATCTGTAACTATGATTGACGGAGGTGACTCTTTATTCAGGGCTTTCATGGCACTTTCTGCCTCTGTGAAAGCCAGTGGTTCAATGCCAGTTTTTCGTAAGAGATGAGATAGAAATTCTAACTGGTTTATGTCTTTGTTGACTACCAGGGCTGTGGCAGAACATGTCCCTGTGTCTGTCATTTTTCCCTCCTGTATTTCTGTCCGGTGAAATCTGACAAAAGTTTCTCTATTTTATGAAGAAATCCTTGCTGGAATTTTATTTATTTTACAAATTCCATAACTTCACAGGTAATTATTTTTTCAGACCATTTATTTTCATCAATTTCACAGATTTTTTTTATAAATCCTTCTATATGTTTCAGAACAGAATTTACATCACTGAAATCTATTTCTTCAGATTTCAATATTTCATCTTCAGTAATGAATAATTTGATTTTCTGTATTCCTGCCGGAGGCTCGAACTTTCCCCTGAGGATTTTTATGCTTTTTTCTTTAACAAAATTGTTTTTTTCATAAGGATTTGGAAAGAGAAGAGAAAGAACTTCTCCGTTCCAGTGTATAACAGTTAAGTAGCCATTTTTATTAACAGGTATTTCAAGTTTTACCTCATCTCCGATAAAAGCTTTCATTATATCAGATTTTTCTTCTGTCCCTTTTCTGCTCACAGCCAGATCAGGCACAAGAAAAACCCCTTTTAACCGGTCAATACCTGTAGAAAATGCTTCTTCTATAGAAAGCCATAGAGATTTTATATTTACAGGCTTTAAATCAAAATATATATTCACACATGTTTCACAGACAGTTAAATGTTCTTTAATTTGATTTTTTTTAACCTCTGAAATTCTACCTGATGCATAATCAGCCATTTCTTCCTTTGATAGACAGAAAGATTTCTCTTTTTTTACCTTTTCTTTTTCATATTCAATATAGGAATTCATCCTGAATTTCATGGATAAGAAATGATATTTCATCATACAGTAAGAGCATTTTTCCAGATGTTCCTCTATATGAGATGTTTTTTCTTTTGAAAAATTCAGCAAATCTTTTTCTGAACAGTGTTTCATTTTACATACCCCCCTCAAAGCAAAAAGCCATTTTTTACATAAAATTTTCTCAAATCTCCACAGGTTCTGCTTATCAATTTTCTGAGACTTACCTCTGTAAGGCCTATATCCCTCTGAGAATGGTTTTTATCCAGATAGATAAGTAAATCCTTTATATTAATTGATAATTGCGGCAGTTGTTTTTCATTTATAATAAGGTCTTTATAGTCCTGTAATATGTGTGTAACAATCCAGATTCTGCTCCAGCCGTTATCATAATCAGGCTGAAGGGGTCTGTTCCATACAATACATAGATATTCCCTGTCCTGTAATAATATGTCTTTAATAAATTCCTGAATAAAAGTTAATTCTTCTATATGGGTTTCCCAGTAAATCATAGTTTTTTCAGGGTTTTCTCCCCGTTTCATCCACTCATCAGGCAAAGGCGGAAGTTTCATTATATGTCTCCTAACTATCATAGTAATTGAAATTTTTTAATATGTGACATTTTTAAACAGGGAATTACGAAAAATTTAACTATAGTTTTTAATAATCCATAGACGTTTCTCTCTATAAAAATTAAATTTTAAAGAAATCTTTCGGACTTACCGCTTTAACAGGTGATTTGATAAAATCATTACAATCCCTCGTAATTATATAGTCAGCTTTTATTTTTAATGCACATTGAGCTACAAGAGCATCTTCATAATCTGAAAAACCCATGTCAAAGGCTTTCAGCAGATCTTTTTTATTTACGCTTACAATCTCAAGAATGGTAACTATAGTTCTTACGGAATTTTCACGCAAATTTTTATCATTTATATATTTTTTTATAATATAAATAGTATCTACAATACTGTTTGTTGTAATAAATCCTTCAATTTTGCCCTGTTCTGACCATCTGAGAATTTCTGCTGAATCTTTTACAAAAGGTTCCCTTGCAAGGATAATATCAAGTAATATATTTGTGTCAATCAGGACTTTCATTTACCTGTTAACCTCTCTTCTCTTTCCTGTTTTAGATTTATCTCTCCTGAGTTTTTTATTATACCAATAAGGCTGTCAGTTAAAGGGGTTTCGCTTTTTTTTAATCCTACAAGCTTTGCAATATATTTACCGTTTTTTGTAACTATAATATTTTCTTTCTCTGAGAGTTCCATATATTTTCTTATATTGTTCTTAAAATTTGTGGAAGTAACAACCATAAAAAAACACCACCTTCTATTAAATATTATATAAAATTTGTACGAAATATTCAATATGTTATGGCCAATATATTTATATATAAAATGTTTAATAAATTAAATTTTAATTGTCAAATTTTTTTATTAGCTTCCTTTGAAAAACTTTAGTATAATTAACTGAATTTGATTTTTATTATAATAAAGGTTTTACAATGGAAGAATGTAATCAAATACTCAACATGTTCAGGAAACTGGAGGAAAAAACTATTTCTCCTGATGAAGCTGCTGAAAATCTTCTAAAAATTTCGGAAGAAGATATTAAAATTGCTCTTTCTATGAAAGAACATTTCAAAGATCTCTCTTCTGCAATAAATTTTTCCAGTTTGATTGTAAAAGCCTCTGAAATAAAAGGTAAGATGAAAGGAGAAGCATCTTTCTTTTCAGCAGAAAATTTTCAGAGACTTAATGATTTTCAGAAAGCCCTGGAATATTATGACAGAGCAAAAGGTTTTTTTCAAGAAAATAATCAATTCGTAGATGTGGCAAAATGTGAATTTTCCAGAGCAAATATCCTGAGTGAAGAGGAAAGATTTGAAGATGCCCTGGAACATTATGGCAGGGCAGAAAAAATTTTTGAAGAGAATAATCTTCCTGTGGAAGTGGCACAATGTGTCATGAAAAAAGCCGGACTTTATACTGATCTTGAGAATTTTGAAGAATCCATAACACTTTATGACAGGGCAAGACGGGTATTTCAAAAACATAATTGCTCTGTAGATGGAGCAAGATGTATTGCAGGACAGGCAAAAGCTTACTGTGGACTCCATAATTTTCATGAAGCTCTGGAGTCTTATGACATAGCAAAAGATATATTTGAAAAACATAATGAATATCTGGAAATTGCCAGATGTTATTCAAATAATGCAAATCTTTATCTTGATTTACAGGACTTTCAAAAAGCAACAGAACTTTATTACATGGCAGAAGATATATTCAAAAAAAATAACCACTGGCCGGGAGTTGCAGGAACTATGTCCGGCAGGGCAAATGTCTGTCTCTCACTCCAGAGATATAAAAAAGCACTGGAACTTTATGAAAAGGCAGGAAATATTTTTGAAAAATATAACAGGTGGGCCGGTTCTGTGAGATGTATTTCCGGGAAAGCCATTGTATACAGAAATCTGGAACAGTTTGACTCTTCTCTGAAACTTTATGAAAAAGCAGAAGACATGTTTAAGGAAAATAAACAGTATGTAAGAGCAGCCAGATGTATTTCAGGTAAAGCCCATATTTACAGAAATCTGCAGAAATTCGAAGATTCTCTGAAATATTATGATGAAGCAGAAGAGATTTTTAGAAAAAATAATCATCTCTCCGGTGTGGCAAGATGTCTTTCAGGTAAAGCAATTCTCTATATTTCTTTACAGAATTTTTCCCTGTCTCTAAAATTTTATGAAAAAGCAGAAGAGATTTTTAGAGAGAATAACCTCCCGGTAGATATGGCAAGATGTCTTTCAGGACATGCCCGGGCCTACAGTAATTTACAGCAATTCGACACTTCTCTGAAACTTTATGAGAAGGCAGAAGAGATTTTTAGAGAAAATAAACTTTCTCTGGATATGGCCAGGTGCAATTATGAAAAAGGCAGCATATATCTTGTATTACACAGATTCAAAGAAGCTCTTGAACTATATGAAGGGGCAGGCAGATTTTTTGAGGAACATAAAATACTCATAGAAATGGCCAGATGTGATGCAGGTAAAGGAGAAACCTTCTGCTATTTAAGAAAATTCGAAGAAGCCATAAAGTTTTATAATAGAGCCATAGAATTTTTTAAAGAGAACAGTCATTTGAGTGAACTTGCCCTCTGCATTTCAGCAAAAGCTACTGTTTATCGTACCATGAGAAGATTTGATATAGCTATAGAGCTTTATGATGAGGCACGTAATATATTTTTGGAAAAGAACCAGCCGGTAGATGTGGCAAAATGTGATTTAAATAAAGCAGTAACATACTGTAATATAAGAAAATTTGATGAAGCAATAAAACTTTATGATGAAGCGGCATATATATTCAGAGAAAATAAACTCTCCATAGATGTGGCAAGATGCAACCTGAACAGAGCAAATATTTATCTCCTTTTTGGCAGTTTTGATGAAGCAATAAAACTCTATGATGAAGCAAAAAATATATTCAGAGCATATAACCAGCATATTTCTGCTGCAAAATGTGATTTCAATATTGCAGGAGTCTATCTGTCACTTGGTAAATTTCAGGAAGCCCTTGTACTTTATGAAGAAGCGGTATGTATATTTAAAGAACATAACCAGTGGCATGATGTTGCAAGATGTTATTCCGGCAGCGGAAAAGCCTGTGTTAATTTGCAGCATTTCGATGAAGGTCTTGTATTTTTTCAGAAAGGAGGGGATATATTTAAAGAACATAAACTCTTTATAGAAGGAGCCAGGTGTGACTCGAGTAAAGCCATTGTTTATATGACAGAACAGAGATTCGATGAAGCTATAACCTTATTTGATGAAGCCAGGAATATTTTTAAAGAGAATAAATTATGGATAGATCTGGCCAGATGTGATATGAACAGGGCAAATATTTATCTTGAACTTCAGAGATTTGAAGAAGCTATAGAGCTGTTAGATGAAGCAAAAGACATATTTAAAGGCTCCTGTATGGATATAGCCATATGCCTTTCGAATAAAGGAACAGCCTATCGTAATTTACGGAAATTCCCGGAAGCTCTGGAACTTTTTTCTGATGCAAGACACATATTTAAAAAACACAGACAGTTCCTTGATACAGCCAGATGTGATATGAATATGGCAAATATTTATCTGGAACAGAAGGAACTTGATAGAGCCATGGCTCTTTATGACAGAGCAGAATATGTTTTTGAAGAAAACAAAAGGCATGTAGATGTGGCCAGATGTATCCTGAATAAAGCAAATATTTATCTTCTCCTGAACAATTTTTCATCTTCCCTTGATTGTTATGACAGGGCAGAAAAAATACTAAAAAAATACAAACAGAAAGTATCTGTTGCCAGGTGTATGTTAAACAGGGCAGGACTTTATCAGAAAATGCAATCTTTTGATAAAGCCATTGAATGTTATAAAAGGGTAAAAAAAACCTGTTTCAATATACCTGAGATAAAGTATATGAGTATGTATGGCCTCGGTGAAATATATAAACTGTCCGGTGATTACAGGAAATCTATAAAATATCTTAAAGAAGCAGTGAAAATTATTGAAGAAAAAACTGTTGCCTCCATGTCTCAACTGGAGTTTAAAACAATTTTCAGGGAGAAAAATCTTGTAATTTATGAGAGTCTTGTAAATGTGTTGCTTGAAACAGGCAGATTTAAAGAAGCTCTTGAGTATGTGGAAAAAACCAAGGCAAGAAACCTGGCTGAGATTATGACAGGAATGGAAATTTCCCCCCGTGTACCTCAGGAAATAAAAGGAGAGGACAGAAGATTTAAGCTGAAATTATCTGCCCTCCAGTTTATTCTTTCAAAGGAAGAAGATTCTGATAAAAGAGAAAAAGTGTCTGTAGAATTTAAAGAAACAAAAGAAAAATTTTTAGATTTTGTCCGTAAGATAAGAGAAAAATTCGACCCCTTTTATGAACCTTTTTATGAAGTAAAAGACATAAAATATAAAGATATAAAAAAACTCCTTAAAGATGATAAAACTGCCCTTGTGGAGTTTTTTCTTTCTTCTCAAAAATCCTGTGCTTTTATAGTAAAAAAGAAAGAGCCCCTGGATGCGGTTTTCTTTGATTTTTCACTGGATGAACTTTGTGGAGAGATTAATGATTATTCACAGGCCTATAATTATTACAAAAAAAATCCCGGCACTGTTACATTTAAAAACTGGCTGGATAAAATGGACATTTTACTTGCTATACTTTATGAGAAGATTTTTTTAAAACTGGAAAATAAACTTTCAGGTGTTAAAAAGATTATTTTTATACCTCATAAAATACTTTTTTTTATTCCCCTCCATGGTATGTATAAAGAAATGGGCAATAAAAAGAAATATGTCCTTGATGACTATGAGGTAACCTATTCGCCCAGTTCCCATATTCTGGAAATGTGTTATAAGAGAAAAAGAAATAAAAAAGACAATTTTTTTTCTTTTCAATGTGATACAACGGGAAATCTCAGATATTCCGGAGAAGAGGTAGAAAAGATTTCGGCATTTTTCTCGAAGGAACATATAATTTACGGGAAAACCTTTGAAGATATACTGAAATATACTGGAAATACTCATTTTTATCACTTTTCCTGTCATGGAGATTTTGTTTTTGCTCATCCTCTGGAATCGGGTCTCTATGTGTTCAATAATAAAGGTGAAGAGATAAAATTTACCCTGAGGGACATATTTACAGGTATGTCTTTACCTGAAGCCTATATGGTTACTCTCAGCGCCTGTGAAACAGGTATGATAAAATATGGAAATACAGATGAATTTACAGGTTTACCTTCAGGCTTTATCTTTGCAGGGAGCCCTTCTGTTATTGCTTCTCTCTGGACAGTTTCAGATAATTCTACCTCTGAATTGATGGTAAAACTTTATGAAAATATTATAAAAAAAGATATGACCAGAGCTTCTTCTTTAAGAGAAGCACAGATAGATGTGAAAAAATTAAAGAAAATCGAAAATTCTCAGGAAAGAATGACTCTTATTTATAAAAGAGAAAAAAATATTTCCTGGGAACATCCCTATTACTGGGCAGGATTCTGCTGTTATGGAGCAGAATGATGTGAAGCGTGATGCGTGATGAGTGATGCGTGGTATTGCTCCGGTATTTTTGTTAAAGGAGTTTATATATGAATAATGTTATCGTTAAAATAGAAGAAATAGTCTTAAGACATGTTGTCATGAGGCTTGTAGAACCTTTTGTGACAAGTTTCGGTATAACCAATGACAGGTCATGTGTCATAGTGGAAATGAAAACAGCCGATATTACTGGTTACGGTGAATGTGTCGCAAAATCCTATCCCGGCTATTCCTATGAAACAACCGGCACAGCCTGGCATATTCTCTCTGATTTTCTTGTGCCTGCTGTTCTGGGAAAAGATCTTACAGATATAGAAACTTTTGTTAAGAATTACAGTCATATTAAAGGTCATCCTATGGCAAAAGCATCACTTGAAATGGCTGCATGGGATATTCTGGGAAAGTCTCAAAATAAATCCCTTTCAGAGTTATTTGGCGGTATGAAAAAATCTGTCGAAGTGGGAGTATCTGTAGGAATTCAACTATCGTCAGAAGCTCTGGTTGAAAGAGTTGTAAGATATATAGACGATGGTTACAGGAGAATTAAAATAAAGATAAAACCTGGAAGAGATTTTTTAGATTTGAAAGCCATAAGAAATACTTTCCCTGAAATTCTCCTTCAGGCAGATGCGAATTCTGCCTACAGACTTTCAGATTCAGAGGTTTTCCTGTCTATGGATGAGCTGAATTTACTGTTAATCGAGCAGCCTCTGGCAGAAGATGATATTTATGAACACAGTTTCCTCCAGAAGCAAATTAAAACATCTATCTGTCTTGATGAAAGTATTTTATCAGTTTCTCATGCAAAAGCAGCTTTAGATCTTGGCTCATGCAGAATTATCAATATAAAAGCTCCCAGGGTTGGAGGACTCCTTGAAGCAGTGAAAATTCATGATGAATGTTATAAAAGAGATGTTCCTGTGTGGAGTGGAGGCATGTTGGAAACAAATATAGGGAGAGCCTCAAATCTGGCTCTTGCATCACTTGCCGGATTTATTCTTCCATCTGATATAAGTGCAAGTTCCAGATATTATGAAGAAGATATTGCCTGGCCGAATTTTGTTTTAAACAGGGATTCCACTATAAATGTTCCTTCAGAACCAGGACTCGGCATAGAGATTAATCATAAAAATCTTGACAGTTTTACTGTTAAAAAAGAAGTTTTCAGAAGTAATAGATGAGAAAATATTCTTTAAAGATAGTGTTTTTTTATGACATGTAGAGTAACTTATGCTGGAAATTATAGATAATTTTATAACAATCTATAAAGAGTGAATAGTGAGTAGAGCATATATACGCATCACTCATTACGCATCACGTCCTAAATAGCACCCTTCAATAAATTTACAAGTCCTCCTTCACCCTGGCATTTCTGTATATATTTAAACAACTCTTTCCCGAAAGGAGATATAATTATAGTCTGTTCAGGATCAACTGTTACATTGTTGAGATACTGAAGCCTGAGTATATCTCCGTCATGAAGTTCAGGAATTAAACCGGCAAAGAAGAAACCTAAATATTCCAGGGTAGTGCAGAAATTACATGTAAGAGGGTGGTTCATGGGAAGATCTATATAGATACATTCGATTTTATTCAAACATAGTTCTTTAAGATGGACCCTTACAAGATCTTTTAGATCAGGGCCATAACGGGAAATATACATAAAAGCACTTTTTCTGTCAGGTATTACTTTTATATCTACCATGGCATGATCTGGCAGATCAAAGGTAGCTTTTCTCGTAGGTTTTTCAAATTTTCTTCGTAATTTTATATGTTCATAAAGGTTCTTTATCATTGTCGTATGTTGAAGAGGAATATATACAGTCCTTTCCGGCTCTTCATTGATTTTAAAATAGTAGATGATAGATGATTGACGGTAAGGGTCTTCTTCAATACCTCTTTCCGAAATACTGGCCAGTAAGAAGCCTGTTTCCTGTCCTCCATAGGTACGATTTACTTTTTGAGAGAATGGATGGACTGTTACGGATTCATTGTAAAGTCCGTATAAATTACACTCTTTTGCATAATCTATAGATTTTGCCATCATTTTATTAAATAGCCCTCTGTTTCTGTAAGAAGGGTGTACCACACACTGTATAAGTTCTGCTATATGAGAATCAGGTTTTTCTCTTGCTATTCCCACATGTCCTGCTATCTCTCCGTCTTCTGTTACTGATACTACAGATTTCTGCAGTCCTTTTTCTAAAAATTCTTTCATTTTTTCCGGATAATATATATAATCTCTATAGTTATAACCATAGGTATGGTAAAAACACTTTGCAAGAGATACCCCTTCTTCTCCTTCCATAAATCTTACAGTAACAGCCATGTCAGAAGTTTTTTCCGGCAGAGAAGTTTCAGATTCTTCTTTAATGGACGGATGTTCTTCATAGGAGAAATTTTTAATTAATTCCAGACGTTTTCCTTCTTTACCTAAATTTAAAAACTTTATTTCATCACTGAAGGCTTTCATTAGAGTCAGACCCAGACCCTGACCTTTACCGCTGTCTACTGTTTTCCAGTCAAATGGTAATCCTTTATCTTCGATTGAAATGACAAACTGTGCCGGTCTTCTTTCCAGAGTAATATCAAAATATGCTCCGTCCTGTCCTTCAAAGGCGTGATCTATAACATTAAGGCAGGCTTCATCTGTAACAAGTTCCAGTTTTCTGGCATCTTCTATGTGTAATCCTTCATTGATTGCTACATTGCGAACAAAAGCTACAATTGAAGATAAAAGTTTTTTATCTGTCTTTACAGTTATTTTTGTAATTAAGTTTTCAAACATAAATAATTTCTCCTTCTCTTTGAGAGTAGCGAGACATGGTTATCTTATCTCGCGTCACGCGTCACGCATCACGCATCACGCATCACGCATCACGCATTACGCATTACACATCACGCATCACGATTTATCCCGGGTGCAAATATGGGACGGTATTGTTTCACATTAAGTGAGTTTCCCCCTGTAATACCATGTTGCCCTGTGTCCAGGCAGTAGAATTTTCTGTCATTACTTCCGAAATAAATCAATCCATTTGCAATACTCGGGCTTGACCATATGTCTCCACCTGTTTCAAATTCCCAGGATTTTACCCCTGTTCTGGCATTAAGACAGTAAAGTTTCTTATCACTGCTTCCAAAATAAACAAAGCCATCTGTCACACATGGACTTGAACTGATTTTATCACCTGCATAAAAATCCCAGATTTTTTTTCCGCTTTTTGCCTCAAGACAGTAAAATTTCTTATCATCACTTCCGAAATAAACATACTCCTCTATAGCAGAAGGACTGGATAAAATCCATGAACCTGTTTGAAACTCCCAGATTTTTTCCCCTGATTTTATATCAAGACAGTAAAGATTTTTATCATTACTTCCAAAATAAACAAATCCTGAAAAAACATATGGACTGGATTTTACCATACCTCCTGTTTTAAAATCCCATAATTTTTTACCTTCTTTTACATCAAGACAGTAGAAATTATAATCATCGCTGCCGAAATAGACAGAGCCTTTGTGAACATAAGGACTGGAAACGACAACATTATCTGTTTTAAAATCCCATAGTTTACTTCCGTCTCTTGCTCTGAGACAATAGAGTTTTTTATCATTACTGCCGAAATAAACATAACCGTGATTGATACATGGATTTGATTGGAAACCAAGATTAGTGTCAAAAGTCCATAGTCTTTCACCTGTTCTGGCTTCTATACAGTAAAGGGTTTTACCGCTGCCATAGTAGACAAAGCCCTGGGAAATACATGGACTCGAAGAGAATGTATAGGCACCTGTATCAAAATCCCATACTTTGCTGCCATTTCTTGCGTCAAGACAGTAGAGTTTTTTATCATAACTGCCAAAATAAACACAGTTTTCCCATACAAATGGGCTTGATGTGACAGGGCCATCCATTAAGAATTCCCATGTTTTTTTTGCCTGTTTTCTCAATTCCGTCGTGACAGGTCTTGTAAGTTTGGAAGTTACCCTTACCGGTTGAGTGCTGAAAAGAACACGGGACATTTCTTTTGCACTGATATACCTTTCCTTTGGTTCCTCTCTTAAAGCTTTCATAATAACTCTTTCCACTTCGACAGATATGGTAGGCATGATCTTTCTTGGCGGGGAAAATTTGAAAGGTATAGGTTCTACTCCTGTGAGGAGATGATGCATTGTAGCACCGAGAGCATAAAGGTCTGATCTCGGTTCTGCATCACCTCTGCATTGTTCTGCAGGAGCATAACCTGCTGTACCTATAGCAGTTTTCTGACTTCCGCTGTATTTACTGGACACCCTGGCTATACCGAAATCTATTAATATAGCCTTGCCGTATTTATTTACCATAATATTACCTGGTTTTATATCTCTGTAAATGACAGGAGGTGACTGAGTATGGAGGTAATCCAGAACATCCAGTACCTGTTTTGCCCATTCAACTATTTTTTTCTCAGGTAATCCGGGATTTCCTTCGTTTTTCAGTTTCCTTTCCAGATCTTCCCCTTCGATAAAATTCATAACGAGATAATATCTGCCGTAACAGATAAAACTATCAATATATTCCGGTAAACTGGGATGATCCAGCTTTGCAAGCAGCCGGGTTTCTCTTTTAAACCATTCTGTAGCCTTTTCATGTTCTTCTTTTTTACCATATGGAGGGAGAAGTTCTTTTACTGCAGCTATTTTATTTATTTTATCACATGATGCTTTATAAACGGCACCCATACCACCTGCTTTTATAAGGTCAATAATGGTATAATGGTCATACAGTTTTGTTCCTGCAGGTAAAGGACCATTGAAGGAAATAACAGGCTGTGATAATCTATTACCGCAAATAGTACAGAATTTTGCAACCTCTCTATTTTCTTTTCCGCAATTATCACAAAATACAGACATTATTTATCACCTTAAAGAGCGTGACGCGTGACGCGTGACGCGTGACGCGGAATTGAATTCATCATTCACCGTTTTTTTTCTTCTTTGATTAGAAATATTATATTCGATTTTCTGAAAAATAAATAGTACCATAATATTTTTTCAATTATTGTAATTTTACATACATATAATACACTTTATAGCTTACAATTTATCCTCCCGTCACGCGTTACGCGTTACCCGTCACGATTTATCTATAATCACAGGACCATATTCCTGTCCGCTGAGTGAATTACCAGATGTAATGCCGGGTTTCCCTGTGTCAAGACAGTATAATTTTTTATCATTACTCCCAAAGTATATAAAACCATTTACAATACATGGGCTTGACCATATTTCTCCCCCTGTTTCAAAGTCCCAGGATTTTATTCCTGTTCTGTTATTAAGACAGTAGAATTTTTTATCACTGCTTCCAAAATAAACAGAACCATATGCCACACATGAACTGGAACCAACCCTGCTTCCTGTTTGAAAATCCCAGACTTTTTTCCCATATCTTGTGTCAATAGAGTAAAACTTTTTATCATCACTTCCAAAGTAAACATAATCTTCTGTAACACATGGACTGGACCAGACCCAGAAACCTGTTTTATATTCCCAGAATTTTTTTCCTCTCTTTAAGTCAAGACAGTAAAGATTTTTATCATTACTTCCGAAATAAACAAGACCGAGACAGACACATGGACTGGATTTTACCATACCGCCTGTTTTAAATTCCCAGAATTTTCTTCCATCATTTGCAGAAAGACAGTAAAGATTGTAATCATCACTGCCGAAATAAATAAAATTTTTTAAAACATAGGGACTGGAAACAATAATATTTCCTGTTTCAAACTCCCAGACTTTTGTTCCATCATGTGCAGAAAGACAGTAGAGCTTTTTATCATTACTTCCGAAATAAACAAAATTATGTATAACACATGGACAGGATTGAAAACCCAGGTTTGTTTCAAAAGTCCACAGTTTTTTTCCTGTTCTGGCTTCTATAGAGTAAAGATTTCTGCCGCTTCCGAAATAAACAGAGCCGCCTGAAACACAGGGGCTTGAGGAAAAGGTATAAGAACCTGTGTCAAATTCCCAGATCTTTCTGCCATGTTTTGCATCGAGACAGTAAAGTTTTTTATCACTGCTTCCGAAATAAACAAAACCATCTGAAACACAGGGACTTGATGTTATAGACCCTTCCGTTTTAAATTCCCATACTTTCCTTCCAGGTTTTCTCAATTCTACTGTAACAGGTCTTATAACATTAACAGTTACAGATTTTTGCGGCCTTCCATAGGGAAGAGCTTTCGCCATTTCCTTTGCGCCGGCAAATCGTTCATTTATATTATCTTTTAATGCTTTCATAACAACCCTTTCCACTTCGACTGATATGGAAGAGTTAATTTTCCTTACCGGTTCAAACCTGAAAGGAAGAGGAGGTATGCCTGTGAGTAGATGGTGCATGGTGGCACCAAGTGCGTAAAGATCAGACCTTGGTTCTGCATCACCTCTGCATTGCTCTATAGGGGCATAACCATTTGTACCTATGGCAGTTTTCTGAGTCTGACTGTATCTGCTGGCTACCCTGGCTATTCCGAAATCTATTAACATGGCCTGTTCGTATTTATTTATCATGATATTACCTGGTTTTATATCTCTATAAATGACAGGAGGTTGTTGAGTATGAAGATAATCAAGTACATCCAGAATTTGCCTTGTCCATTCCACTACCTTTCTTTCCTGTAATCCCGGCGTTCCTTCTATTGCCAGTTTTCTTTCCAGATCTTCCCCTTCTATGAAATTCATAACGAGATAATATCTTCCGTAACAGATAAAACATTCAACATATTTAGGTAAATGGGGATGATCCAGTTTTGAAAGTAGTTTAGTCTCTCTCTTAAACCACTCTGTAGCCTTTTCATGCTCCTCCTGATCACCGTATGGAGGAAGAAGTTCTTTTATGGCACATATTTTATTCAGATTATCATAGGAAGCTTTATATACTGCACCCATGCCGCCTGCTTTTATAAGGTTCAGAATGGTATAACGATTGTCCAGTGTTGTTCCCGGAGGTAAAGGTCCTGTTAACGGAACAATCCCTTCCTGTAAATTATTTCCGCATACAAGACAGAATTTTGCTATATCTCTATTTTCTTTTCCGCAATTATCACAGAATCTAGCCATAAATTATTTTTCCAGGCAGTGACAGAACTGTTCTGTCACTGCTATTCCAGTTCTTTTGCTGTACTCAGACAGTAGAGCTTATGATCTTCATTTCCGAAGTAAATAAGCCCCCTGTAAAAACAAGGACTTGAATATATACCAAGTCCTACACTGGTATCCCATACTTTTCTTCCCTTTTTTAATTCCAGGCAGAAAAGATTTTTGTCCCATGTGCCGAAATAAATAAGACCTTCCGCAATAGAAGGAGTGGAATAAATCATACTTTCTGCATAAAAATTCCATAGTTTTTTACCATCTTTTGCATTCAGGCAGTAAAGGTTTTTATCGAGCCCTCCGAAATAAACAAGACCATCTGAAATAACAGGGCTCGAATAAATACCAAGGCCTGTTTTAAATTCCCATACAGGTTTTCCTGTGTCTGATGCCAGGCAGTAAAATCTTTTATCCAGTCCGCCGAAATAAATAAAACCATCTGACAGACATGGACTTGAACCTACTTCATTAAAGGTTTTAAATTCCCAGATTTTCCTTCCTTCTTTTATATCCAGACAGTAAATTTTCCGATCTCCGCTTCCAAAATAAATCCTGTCTTTTATAACAATTGGGTTGGAATATACTATGCCATCTGTTTCAAAATCCCATATCTTCTGACCGTTTTTTGCATTCAAACAGTAGAGTTTTCTATCACTGCTGCCGAAATATACATAGCCGCCTGTTACACATGGACTTGAATAAATATAACCTCCTGACTCGAAATCCCATATTTTCTTTCCTTCTTTTGAATTCAGGCAGTAAAATTTCTTATCACAGCTTCCAAAATAAACAGAGCCATCCCATATGACGGGACTGGAATATACATGCCATCCTGTTTTAAAATCCCATAGCTTTTCGCCGTCTCTTCCGTTTAAACAGTAGAGCTTATTATCCCAGCTGCCGAAATAAACAATATCTTCTACCACACATGGACTGGATCTTACTGTTCCGCCTGTCTGAAATTCCCATATTATTCTCTTTGAATGTCTTTCAGGGGAAGTTTTTTCTTTAGGCCCTGCCAGGAGGGAGAATTCCGGTTTGAATGGTAGAGCTTCAAGCATTTCTTTTGCACTGGCAAATCTGTCGTGAGAGTTATCTTTGAGAGCTTTCATGACAGTACGTTCCAGAGTAATGGATATTTTAGATACGATTTTTCTTGGCGGTTCAAACCTGAAAGGCAGTGGTTCCACTCCTGTGAGTAAATGATGCATAGTAGCACCGAGTGCATATATGTCCGATGATGGTTCAGCCATGTTTCTCATCTGTTCTTCCGGTATATAACCGCTTATCCTCTGTGTTTCTCTGCTGCCATGATAAATTATTTTTTCCAGTCCCATATGCATTAAAATGGCATTTTCATCTTTATTGATTATAATCTTACCGGGTTTTAGCTCACAGTAAATTACAGGAGGGTTCTGTTTATGAAGATAATCGAGAACCTCCAGTATCTGACCTGACCATACTATGATTTTCTCTTCAGGAAGTCCGGGATTTCCCTCTGTTTCAAGCCTGTTTTTTAAATTTTCTCCTTCTATAAAGGCCATAACAATATAATATCTGCCTTTACTTACGAAATAATCGGTAATTTTCGGTAACCCGGGATGAACCAGTCTGGCAAGATTTTTGACTTCTTTGTTGAACAGATCCGCTGCTTTTGCCTGTGCACCGGCTGTTCCGTATGGTGGAAGGAGTTCTTTTACAGCACACAGGGTATCAAGTTTGTTATCCACACATTTATAAACTCCGCCTCTCAGGCCTGATTTAATAATACCGTTAATAATATAACGATTTTCAAGAACTGCTCCTTCAGGTAAAATTAAATTACCTGCTGAAGAACCTGGCAGTTTTGCTCCGCATCCGCTGCAGAATTTGGATGTATCCCTGTTTTCCCTTGCACAGTTATGACAGGTTATTGCCATACTTTAAACTCCTTCTATATTATTTAATAATAATAACAAATCAGATAAGATTTATTCAATGGGTAGAAGAAAAAATCCTTTTATTTTATAGAGTTTTTATAGATTGAATAAGTTTCTGTTTTGAATATAATGCTTCTTTTACAGATGATTTCCTGATTGTTTCATCTATCTGTATTTTATATTAAGATCAACAGGATAAAATCTTTTATTTATAAGATTGGAAATTCTGGAAAGTCTTATAGAAGGATTGATGTGAAAAAAATAGAATAAATGGAATATATAAAATTTATTTTATCTTTAATGTTATCCTGTTAACCTGCTCAATCCCCTTATCCCACAGGGGTAAGATAGATGAGTGAATGTTAAAGCAAGAGAGGAGAAATATTAATTTTATGTCCCAATTAAATAATCTCGAAATAATGTCTTTTGAAATATTAAGGGTTCTCTTCTTCTTAAGTTTTCTTTTCTATATCATCTGTATGGTTTCCAGAAAAAATAAAGTAATTTCCTTTATATCTACAGGTTTGTTCGCCCTTGGTTTTCTGTCTCTGACCTTTAACCTGGTAGTCAGGACATATGCAGCAGGGAGAGCGCCTTTCTCAAATCTTTATGAATCTCTCCTGTCATTTGCCTGGGGACTCGTTCTCATATATCTCATCATAGAGAAAATATATAAATTGAATATTCTTGGTATATTTGCATCAGGTATAACCATGGTGGCAATACTTTATGCATCTGTTCTGCCTAAAGAAATAGAACCTCTTGTACCTGCTCTTAAGAGCCACTGGTTAACCTTTCATGTTTTATGTTTTGTATTTGCCTACGGTGCTTTTGCTCTCTCATTCGGTGCCGGTATATATTATCTGCTATTGGATCGAATAAAAAAAGATAGTGAAGAAAAAAAGAAGAGTCTTATAACATTGGAAGATCTCATATATAAGATAATAGCTTTTGCCTTTCCCTGGATGACCCTTGGTATAATCACAGGTGCTATCTGGGCAAATAATGCATGGGGAACTTACTGGAGCTGGGATCCAAAAGAGACCTGGTCTCTTATTACCTGGCTTGTATATGCGGCATTCCTTCATGCCAGGTATAATTATAAATGGAAGGGCACTGTGACTGCCATACTCGCTATTACAGGTTTTGCCGTAGTAATGTTCACCTATCTCGGAGTCAATTTTTTGTTATCAGGACTTCACAGTTACGCAAAGTGAAGAGTGAAGAGTGAAGAGTGAAAAGTGAAGAGTGAAAAGTGAAAAGTGACTAGTGCTCTGTCAAGCATCTTTTAATGGTTAAGGGTTATGGGTTTCGGGTGTTGGGTGTTGGGTTAAAAAGATTAACAACCCAAAACCCAAAACCTAAAACCCAACACCCATAATTTATCAGTAAAGTTTCTATTGACAGAGCACTAGTAATGATATCGCTTTATCACCCAACACCCAACACCCAACACCCAACACCCATCACCCTTCACCCATCACCCATCACCCTTCACGATCGTATATATGTATGAAGTCCCCCAAGAAAATAATTTACCCCCAGAAAAGTTATAATTAAGGATATAAAACCTATGATTATCAGAATATTTGTCTTTCTCCCTCTCCATCCTCCCATATATCTTGCATGGAGATAAACAGCAAATAGCAGCCATGTTATGAGTGACCATGTTTCTTTCGGATCCCACCTCCAGTATGATCCCCAGGCACTTTGAGCCCATATGGAACCGGTTATAATTCCCATGGTAAGAAAGGTGAAGCCTATAGTTACCATTTTATAACATAGTTCATCTGCTGCCATAAGAGAGGGATAACGGTTAAGTCCTGTTATATTCTTATGTTTAAGATTTTTTTCCTGAATAAAGTATATAATGGCACTGAAAAATGCAATGGTAAGACTCCCGTAACCGAGTAAACATAAAGGTACATGTATGAAAAGCCAGAAACTCTGAAGGGCAGGCATAAGAGGAACTATATCATTGTTTACAGTTATGGCATAGACATTTATTATACAGGCCAGCGGCATAATAAAGAGGCCAATAGCTTTGTGAGATGGTTTTAAACTTATAATAATCAGATACATAAGCACTGTAATCCAGCTGAAAAGAGAGAGAGTTTCGAAAAGTGTAGCCATAGGAGGGTGGCCTTCTCTTATAAAACGTATAATCAGAGAAGCACTGTGACATGAAAATCCTGTGAAAATTTTCCACATGGGAAGATTTCCAGAGTTTTTTAGGCCGAAATATATATCTATTATATAAAGAACTGTCGCTGCAAGATAGAGCAGTAAGCTTATTTCAAAAAGAAAAAATTCCACTTTTTCCATGTATTTTCTCTGAAAATTACGGTAACTTCTGAATATAAAAGATTTACCCTGATTTTCACTCTCCTTTGCAAATGTTAAAGTTTTCCATTATCTTTCAGGTCAAAAAGTTCTGTTATTAATTCATCTACAGGTAAAAAACTTTTACCGTTTGACATGTTTTCTTTTAATTTTATTATAGGATTATGAAGGAGTTTATTTATTATTTTCTGTGTTGCATAGTCTATTATCTGAATATCTTCAGGCGATAAATGGGAAAGTTTTTTCAGTGCACTGCTCAGTTCTTCTGTTCTTATATCTTCTGCTTTCTTATTAAGAGCTTTTATGATAGGAGCAGATTGTCTGGAACTGGCCCAGGAGAGGAAATTTCCCTTTTCTTCTTCTATTATTTTTTTTACTTTCCCTATCTCTTCTTTTCTTCCTTCAAGATTATTTTCTACCACTTTCTCTAGATCATCTATGTCATAGAGGAATACATTGGGCAGTTTGTTTACAGACGGGTCTATATCTCTCGGGACAGCTATATCAATAAGAAACAGCGGTTTTTCTCTTCTTGCCCTCAGGATTTTCTTTATAGTATCATAATGTATGACATAATGAGGAGCTCCTGTTGAACTGATAACTATATCTGCTTTTATAAGATATTCTTCCAGCTTATCGAAGTTTACAGCTTTTCCGTTAATTTTTTCTGCCATTTCCAGAGCTTTTTCATAGTTTCTGTTTGCCACAATAACCTGTTTAAGTCCGTGATGGGACAGCTGTTTTGCAGTGATCTGTCCCATTTTACCTGCTCCAACTATTATGGCAGATTTATTCACGAGTTCTCCGAAGAGCATCTTTGCAAATACTACTGCCACATAACTGATAGAAGAAGGGCCTGTACTTATTTTTGTCTCAGTTCTGGCTCTTTTCCCGCAGGTTATGGCAAAACGAAAAAGCTGGCAGAGGTTTGGGCCATTACTTCTGATTTCTCTGGATATTTCAAATGCTGTTTTTATCTGTCCCAGTATCTGGCCTTCTCCTATTATCATAGAATCTATGCCGCATGCCACAGAAAAAAGATGGTCAATAACATGTTCATCTTTCATAAAATAAAGATGATCTTTAAATTCTTCTATGTTTAAATTTTTCTTTTCTGACAGATAATGAAGTATTTTTTCTTTTGCCGGCTCTTCTTCTTTTGAGAAGAAATAGAATTCCGTTCTGTTACATGTTGAAAGAATGATATTTTCTTCTAAAGTAGAATCTTCTTTTAAACATAGCAGAAATTCTTTAATTCTATCAGGGGAAAAACTTAGTTTTTCTCTTGTTTCTAAAGGACAGGTCTTATGATTGACCCCCATTACCATGATCATTTTTATCCCACCGGTAATTTATCTCGTTACTCATGAAGAGATTTGTTTAGCATCAGTCACAGAAGAACCAGGAAAATATGTCTTTCCTGAGTGTTATTGGCTTTACTTTTTATTATATCATAAAATATAGCTAATATATTATTTTTTTATATTTCAATTCTGCAGAAAATAAGAATAATTTTCATTAATCTGTATAAAATTATGTTAGGGGTTGTCGAGAAATAACCTCATCATATTTACAGTCTATATCGTGACGCGTAACGCGTAACGCGTGACGCGAGGATGATAACCGTTCTAATAATTTGCCATGGTTATTTTCTTACAGTCTCTTAGCTATTTTTCTCGTCTGACAGATCTATTTGATTTAAAATATTTTCTTTTGCCCTTTTAAGAACATTATCTTTTACCGTATTTTTTTGTGAAATTTCTTCTACAAGGGAAAGTCTCTGGTAAAGGATACTTTTTTCTCCATTACTGTAAGTCTGTGTCTGTGACGGTGCAGGTGTATAACAGGTCGGCATTGGAGCAACTGTAGGGGTATAACAGGTTGGCATTGGAGTAATTGCAGGAGTATAACATAGAGGGCGATAAGTAGATGTAGGAGTAGGAGTTGGTATTTGAACTATTTTATCATCTGAACCGCAGGAAGTGTTAAAAAATCCGATAAAAAAAGACATCATAACAGATACTGCCAGCAGGAATTTTGCCTTCATTGTTTTTTTATTCCTGTCATGATTGATTTTGATTTTGAATATTAAACAAAATATGGCAACTAAAGCAGCTAAAGTTATAATAATTATTCCTGTAACTTTTGTCATTTTCCCTTCTCCTTTTCAGTTGATTTTTATTTACATTCTATTTTTTTAATTAAAAATCCTTGCAGTGTTGCCATAAAATTCTTTAATTATTTTATTTATTATAATTGCAGTTGTGTTTAAGGATGAAAAATTTCATTATAATAACTAATATATGCAGGATTATGTAAATAAAAACGAATTTATAGTCATAGACAAAAATCTGTAAATAATCCTCCCGTCACGCGTCACGCGTTACGCGTCACGATCTTATAACAGAGGTGATTACCAGTGAAGCCAAAAGTATATTTTATCGAATTAAAAGACGGTGCAGAACCGCACGAACAGGCAGAGGCAATAAAAAAACTTTATAATTCTGCCGGAGTTTCAGATATTATATCAGAACATGATTTCGTGGCAATTAAAGTTCATGCAGGAGAAAAGGGAAATATTACTCATATGAAACCTGAAGTAGTTAAAGCAGTAGTAGATGAGGTTAAAGCAAAAGGAGGACTTGCATTTTTAACAGAAACTTCTACCCTGTATAAAGGGGAAAGATCAAATGCAGTAAAACATCTGTTACATGCCCATAACACCGGATTCGGGATAGAAAATACCGGTGCTCCCTTTATTATGTCTGACGGTCTTTTAGGAAATAGTGAAGGAGAAGTTACTATTAACGGCGAGTTACATGAAACAGTGCAGGTTGCCGGTGAAATTATCGGCACTGATGTTATTCTTTCCATCAGCCATGTTACAGGCCATATAGTAACAGGCCTGGGGGGATGTATAAAAAATATCGGCATGGGTCTTTCCAGCAGAAAGGGCAAAAGACAGCAGCATGCTTCCATGCATCCTTCGATAAAAGACAGTTGTATTCTGTGTAAGAAATGTATGTCCTGGTGTCCCGAACATGCCATTATAGAAAAAAATAATAAAGCATGGATAATTCAGGAGAAATGTGTTGGATGCGGTGAATGTCTTGCTGTATGCCGTTATGATTCGGTAGCTTTTGACTGGGGTGCAGAAGCAGGCTACACTCAGAAGAGTATGACAGAACATGCCCTTGGTGCTGTGAAAGGGAAGAAATGTTTCTTCTTTAATCTTATGGTTGATATGACAAAAGATTGTGATTGTTTTGGAACAGTACAGAAAAAAATAATCCCTGATATTGGAATTCTCGCTTCAAATGATCCTGTAGCTGTTGATATGGCTACTCTGGATATGACATTAAAGAAAAATACAAATAATCTTGCTCAGATTGCCTATGGAAATCAGAATGCTTTAATTCAGATAGACCATGGTGTTAAAATTGGGCTCGGTTCAAAGGAGTATGAACTGGTAATGGTGAAGTGAAGAGTGAAGAGTGAAGGGTGAAAAGTGAATGGTGAATAGTGAAAAGTGAAAAGTGAAAAGTGAGTAGTGAGTAGGGGATTTCTCTCATTACGCATTACGCATCACGCATCACCCATCACGCATCACCCATCACCCATCACCCATCACCCATCACCCATTACCCATTACCCGGACATGAATCAATTAGACTTTTTCTACGAAGATAATGAAAAATCTTCTCCTGCTCCTCTGGCAGAGAGAATTAGACCGAAGAACCTGGAAGAATTTGTAGGACAGAGCCATTTACTTTCAGAGGGAAAGATTCTCCATCGCCTTCTTAAAAGTAAAAAGATGGAATCTATTATTTTCTGGGGTCCTCCCGGCTGTGGTAAAACCACTCTTGCCAGGATTGTTGCCGGTCATATGGACTGTCATTTAATTTCTCTTTCTGCTGTTTCTGCAGGGACTAAAGAAATAAGAGCTTCAGTCGATATGGCAAAAAAAATATGGCTTGCCGAAAGAAAAAAGACCTGTCTTTTTATGGATGAAATACACAGGCTGAATAAAGCACAGCAGGATGGTCTGCTGCCATATGTGGAAGACGGAACCATTTCTCTCCTTGGAGCAACTACGGAAAATCCCTCTTTTGAAATAATCCGCCCTCTTCTGTCCAGAACCCAGGTTCTGGTTCTGAAACCTTTGAACTATGAAGAGCTGAAGCTTATAATACATAGAGCACTGACAGATAAAATATCAGGCCTGGGGGAATTTCCTGCTTCCCTTACAGATGAAGGAGAAATATATCTCATAGAAGCTACGGGAGGTGACAGCCGCTCCCTTCTGAATGTTCTGGAAATAGCAGTTATGACAACTATGCCTTCCGATGGTATGACACGTATTATTGATTTAAAAATTGTAGAAGATATACTTCAGAGGAGAGCAGTTCATTATGATAAATCAGGAGAAGAACATTACAATCTTATATCTGCACTTCATAAAAGTATAAGAGGAAGTGATCCCGATGCTTCTCTTTACTGGCTCTGCCGCATGCTTGAAGGTGGGGAAGATCCTCTTTATATAGCACGCCGTCTCATAAGAGTTGCTTCCGAAGATGTGGGCCTTGCAGACCCATTTGCATTGATGGAAGCTATAAGTGTTTTTCAGACATATACTATCCTGGGAAGCCCGGAAGGTGAACTGGCTCTCGCACAGCTTGTGGTGTATCTGGCTCTCGCACAGAAAAGCAACAGTGTTTATACTGCTTTTAAAGAAGCACAGGACATGGCGAAAAAGACAGCAACCTGCGGTGTACCTATCCATATAAGAAATGCTCCTACGGGGCTTATGAAAGAACTCGGCTATGGAAGAGAATATATTTATCCCCATGATAACCCTGAAGGATGGGTGCCGGAGGTATATATGCCTGAAAGTCTGAAAGACAGAATCTTTTATAACCCTTCAGTCAGGGGATGGGAAGGGAAGAAAAAGGAAGTTTTAGATAAAAGGCGGCAGAAAGTAAAGAGAGAAACACATGGGGAAAAAGAAAAGAAATCATTCAGATAAACCTGTAAGATATAAGATACTACTCCTTTTTATTATAATTGTTACGATTATAACTTTTTATCCTTCTCTCTATAACGGATTTACTAGTTGGGATGATAATGAATATGTTACAGATAATTTACTCATAAGAGATCTCTCTCTGGATAATATAAAAAATATATTCAATTTTCTGGATTCTCAGAATAAAAACTATACGGTAAAAAGTCTTTATGTTCCTCTGCCTGTATTAACCTATGGAGTGGAATATCATTTTTTCAATTTAAACCCTCTGGTCTATCATGTTACAAATCTCATATTACATCTATTTAACTCTGTTCTGGTATTCTGGCTGATACTTTTAATATCACGAAAAGAATTTATTGCTTTTTTTACTTCTTTATTTTTTGCCATACATCCCCTTCATGTTGAATCTGTTGCCTGGATTTCAGAGAGAAAAGATCTGCTTTACAGTCTCTTTTATCTGCTGTCAATCATATGTTATTTATATTATATAAGAGGCAGGAAAAACCATGTCTATCTTTCAATTTTTTTCTTTTTCTTATCTCTTTTATCAAAACCTATGGCTATTACCCTGCCTTTTGTCCTCTTATTGTTCGATTATCTGGAAAACAGAAGGTTTAATAAAAATATTTTTCGGGAGAAATTACCTTTTTTCGGGATTTCTTTATTATTTTTTGTTATATTTATTTCTATAATCCAGGTAACACACGGAACAGGTGTAAAAGCTTCTTCTCACCTTTTATACAATATGTGTATAGCCAGCTATGGTTTATTATTTTATATTTTAAAAATGCTGGTTCCTATCAATCTCTCCTGTATTTATCCCTATCCTGACAGGCCTGATAGTTCCCTTCCTCTGTCTTTTATGATTGCTCCTTTTATCATAGCAGGAGCAGGAGTATATATTTTCTTTTTAAGAAAATACAGAAAAATAGTCTTCGGAATATTATTTTTCTTTATTACTGTGCTGCCTGTAAGTCAGATTATACCTGTTCCTCCCGGCATAGCTGCAGACCGTTATACTTATATTCCTTTAACAGGTTTTTTTTATATAATTTCTGAATTTTTTTATTTTTTATATCTAAATAAATTTAAACATTCCATGTCACTGAAAATTACTGTATCTGTTATTTTAATCGTAATAATAACTCTACTGTCTTTTTTATCATTTCAGAGGTGTAAAGTATGGAAGGACAGTGTTACTCTCTGGTCAGATGTTTTGAGTAAATATCCTTTTGTAGTTGAGGCTTATATTAACAGAGGCATGGCTTACAGTCAGGACGAAGAATACAGTCAGGCTATGTCTGATTTTGATAATGCCATAAGACTCAGACCTGATTACTGTGATGCCTATAATAACAGGGGGGCTGTTTATAAGAAACTTGGAGAATATGACAGGGCTATTCAGGATTTTAATTACGCTTTAAGTCTTAAACCTGATGATGCAGAAATTTACTATAACCTTGGTATATGTTATGTACAGATGGGACTCGACGATAAAGCTCTTTTGTCTTTCAATAAGGCTATAGAGATTAATTCCTTTGACTCAATGTCCCGTAACAGCCGCGGTAATATTTATGCCAGGAAAAGAGAATTTAATAAGGCTATTGATGATTATACGGAGGCAGTAAAGCTAAATCCTTATTATACAGATGCTTATAATAACAGGGGAAATGTATATTCAGAAACAGGTCAATATGATAAAGCCCTTCAGGATTTTACTGAAGCTCTGAGACTCAGGCCTGAAGCTGTAAATATTTATTATAACAGATGTATGGTTTATTTCACACTCGGAGAATATGGCAGGGCATGGGAAGATGTCAGGAAAATAGAAGCATATGGATATAAAGTTGATGAGGCTTTTCTGGATAAACTCAGAAAAGCCTCAGGATATCAGGAATGACAATTAAATAATTGTATCGTGACGCGTGACGCGTCACGCGTGACGCGAGGAAAGAGACTATTAATAAATTTCCATTCCTCACTTTTCACTTTTCACCACTCACTACTCACCTGTTATCATTTACCGGTGCATTTATCTGCTGTTGAACATTAATCTGGTTCTGAGTATTTGAGTTTCCTTTATTTATTTCTTTTTTATAGGGAAACTGTACATAATGGACCATATTTTCATTTTTATCCAGTATAATCCCTCCGACAACTTCTTTTGATGAAAAATCCAGTCTTGTACCTGCAACAGAAGAACTATCTTTCTCTATTTTTGCTTCTTTTACTTTATTTAAAAATTTTTCTATATCTTTTTCTTTTATTGCAGGTTTTTCAATCTTTTCTCTCATAAGAGCATCTGTTATATAAGACTTCAGTAATTTTGGCCATAATTTTTCAAAGAGATCCCTGTCTCCGAAGACATCTGCCCCTTTAATTTCAGAGCCTACAACCACTATAACGCCGGTCATATCCTTATTTTCTTTTGTAAGATTGGAGAAAGTCTTCATATATTCATCTATTTTATTCTGTATCTCTTTATCTTCATATATGACATCGAATTTACCTGTAGGGTTCTCTTTATTTGAAATTTTTGTGTTTTCAGATACTTTAGACCATACGGTGCTCTGGTCATTTGTCTGTTTTGCTGCCTGTCTGACATCCATATTACAGTTAACTTCATTGGAACCGAATTTTTCACTCTCATGAACCCATCTGCCATGTTCAACACAGAAAACCTGTTCTTTTATTTTTCCGCTTTTCGGCGGAATAAGTGTATCTCTGGCGATCATCCTGTTCTGTTTTGCCCCTGCAATAATCTCTCCTGAAAGCAGAAATATCCATCTGTCAGAAATGTTTTCTAATTCTACTGAGTTTACCTGTCCATCCTGTATTTCTTTTATTACAAGATATTCTCTTTTCATTGCTTCATCAAGTGTAAGAAGATTTAATTTTTTACTCCCTTCCTGAAGCTTTACGGGAAATATTGCCAGATTCTGATAGATGAGCGGTTCCTGAAGTGAAAAAACAGGGATTAACTTATAGTTATTATCTGGTTTAACCGGGGTTTCATCTGCCATGGACATAAAAGAGATGAAAAGAAAAAGGATTAATATAAAAATATAATCCTTTTTAAAAGAATGCTTTAACATAAAGATACCTCCTAATATTTTACTGCCATGAGGGCAGATTTCATGAGGGAAAAAACTTCCTCTTGTTTCTGTTAAAATATTAGGCGTCTAAATATGAAAAATAATCCTTCCTAATCATTATCTCCGCTGAATATGGAAAATAAACCTCTTTTCTTTGGTTTCTTTTCAGATTTTAAGTCGTCACTTTCTTCTTTACTATGTATGACTTCCTCTTCTTCTTCCTTTTCCTCTTCTTCCTTTTCCTCTTCTTCCTTTTCCTCTTCTTCTTCCTTTTCCTCTTCTTCCTTCTTTTCCTCTTCTTCCTTCTTTTCCTCTTCTTCTTTTGTTTCTTTCTTTTCTTCTACAACCGGTTCAATCTGTTCAATTTTTTCTGGTTCCGCCATTACTGTTTTTGCTTTATTAAGGTCTTCAGTAAAAAGTTTAATGCCATTTTTTATTACATGGCCATATTTTTCTGATACCTCTAAACTCCAGGTACCCTGATAGATATTCTTGAGAAGGAAATTAACAAATTCTTCATCCGGTTCATTAAGTAATTTCTCTAAATACTCTTTTGTTTTTCTTGTATATTTTAATTTCTTGGGATGGAGCAGTATAAGATCAATATTATAATCGTCTTTATGTAATTTCTTCAGCTCTGCAAGAACTTCATCATTAAGATTTCCCAGGTCTACAACAAAAAATGGATTTTCATCCATTTTATCCGGCTCTTCAATATTAGAAAAAACCTGGTAGACTATACCATCTGTAAGTATGGCCAGTCTGGTTTTAGAGGAACTGTTGAAATAGGCAGAAAGATCGCATCTGTAATCTTCCAGTTTTTTACCGGCTTTAACCTCCAGAAGTATTTCCGGTTCACCACTGAAAAGAATGGCGTAATCTACATTTTTATCTTTCGGAGGTTCAAGTTGAATCGGATATGAAGGAACAAGTTCATTCGGGTCAAAAACATTGTAGCCAAGAAATTGCAAAAAAGGCATTACAAGTGAATATTTGACAGACTCCTCTGTCTTTAGTCGATCCTTTAGTTTTAAGGATTTTTCTGCGAATGCTTTAATCTCATTAAATTCCATAATAAAATCTCCTTTCTCTGATTTAATTATTTTTACTTTCTATAATTAAATGTGAAATTCCTCTATATCTGAAAATTTTAGAAAAATTTTTTCAAAAAATCTTCTGGCTTTTTACATTACACAATATATTACAAAAATTTAAAATATTCTTTTATTTTAAATACTATTATGTTAATATAATAGTATCATGTTAAAAGTTTTTTCCCAACTGAAGTAAAATACTATAAGGTGTATGTTTAAAAAATGGAATATGAACAGAAAAAGCCATTAATATTAATAGTAGATGATAATGCTGTCAGTATAAGAATGCTTGTTCATGTATTGAAGAAAAAAGACTATGATATTGCAATTTCCAGGAACGGCTGTCAGGCAATTAATATGCTTGAAGATATTCGTCCTGATCTTATTTTACTGGATATTATGATGCCGGATCTGGATGGCTTTAAAGTCTGCAGAACACTGAAAGATAATCCCAGAACAAAAGAGATACCGGTGATTTTTCTTACAGCAAAGGAAGAAACGGAAGATCTTGTTCAGGCTTTCGAACTTGGTGCAGTAGATTATGTGACAAAACCATTTAATGGACTTGAGCTTTTAGCAAGAGTACAGACCCATCTTGACCTTAAATTCGCAAGAGATATACAGAAGGAATTACTCATAAAACTGGAAGAAAATCTCAAGGAAATAAAAGAAAAAAATGAAAAACTGGAAGAATTAAATGAAATCAAAAATGAATTTCTCGGTATGGCAGCACATGATTTAAGAAATCCTCTTGGAGTTATTCAGGTAACGTCTGAATACTTACTTTTAATTGATTTGAATCATAACATGTCGGAGGAACAGATAGAACTTTTAAAAGAAATTAACACTTCAAGTGAATATATGCGTGACATGTTAAATGAGTTACTTGATATTACTGCAATAGAATCCGGCCAGCTCAAACTGGAAATTAAGGTAGAGGACTATATAAATTTTTTAAAACATATTATAAGACTCAATAAACCTCTTGCCGATAGAAAAGAAATTTCACTTAATTTGAAAGTTAAAGACTCTGTTCCTTCTATGAGTTTTGACAGAAATAAGATTACACAGGTCCTGAACAATTTAATTACAAATGCCATAAAATTTTCCTGGCCTGAGACAGAAATAACTGTTGAAGTGAGGAAAGAAGATGACTGTATAATTACCGGCATAATTGACCAGGGACAGGGTATACCTTCCGATGAGATAGTAAATATATTTAAGCCCTTTCAGAAAACAAGCGTAAAAGCCACTGCAGGAGAAAGAAGTACAGGACTTGGCCTTGCAATTACAAAGAAAATAGTGGAAGGTCATGGCGGAAAAATAAGTGTTGAAAGTAAAGTAGGTAAGGGAACAAAGTTTTATTTTACCTTACCAATCGTAATGCGTAATGCGTAATGCGTAATGCGTGATGCGTGGTTTCACCACTCACCGGGCGAACACAGGGGTTCGCCCCTACTATTCACTTTTCACTTTTCACCACTCAATCAATGGCCGGCTTTTGGAATTCCATAGTTCTGAGCTTTCTATTATAAGTTATGGCAAATCTGTGTGCTTCGTCTCTTATTTCCTGTATAAAAAGAAGGGCTTTTTCCGTTTTTCCGAGTCTGAGAGGTCTCGATAAACCGGGAAAATAAATCTCTTCCAATTTTTTTGCTATGGAAATAACAGGGATTTTCAGGGAAAGTTTATTCAGTTCCTCCATAGCGGCAGATAATTGTCCTTTCCCTCCGTCAATTATTATAAGATCAGGCACAGGAGAACCTTCTGCACTGAGTCTTGTGTAGCGTCTTCTTACAACCTCGGCAATAGAAGAAAAATCATCCTGAATGGCTTCTAGAGATTTTATTTTGAATTTTCTATAATTATTCTTATCAGCCTTACCATTCCTGAACTGTACCATTGCTCCAACCGTAAAGGTACCTGAAAGATGTGATATGTCAAAACATTCTATGACAGACGGCATATCATTGAGGTGAAGTTTCTTCTGAAGTTCTTCAACCTTTATCATATCACCGAAAAAGGAAATCTCACAGTTCTTTTTTACAAGGTCGAGAAGATGTTTCTTTTCTCCTGATTTAGGAACAGTTACTGTTACTCTCTTTCCTTTTTTATATGAAAGAAAATCTTTAACGGAAAGTTCTATGTTACAGGGGACTATAATTTCTTCCGGTATTTCATGTTCAGAATAATACTGCACGAGAAATTCCTCAAAAAAATCTTCACTGTAAGCAAAAATAAAATCAGACTTGTTGTGTAAAGCACCTTTATCTATATTGAAAAGCAGCAGAAAAACCTCACCTTCATGAATAATATAATCTATTATATCTTCATTGTACCTTCTATTTCTTTCCATTTTTTGTTTTTGTGACATATATTGAAGGGCATAGATTTGTTCACGATATTCTATAGCTTTTTCAAATTGCAGTTCAAAAGAGGCTTTTTCCATTTTTTCTTTCAAATTTTCTATAAGCAGGTCAGTATTATTTTTAAGAACATATTTTATATTTTTAATTTTTTCACTGTATTCTTTTTTCCCTATATTACCTGTGCATGGAGCGTCACATAATTTTATATGGTATCGAAGACAGGCTTTTTTAGGGAGTCTTTTACAGGTTCTGAGTTTAAATATTTTTTTTAAAAGTTGAAGAATGTAATCCCTTTTCTGTCCTGAAACAAAGGGGCCGTAATATTCACCTTTTTCATGTTTTGTTCTGGCTACAAGAAGCCTGGGAAAATCTTCATCGGTTATTTCTATAGAGGCATAACGTCTTGAATCTCTTAAATCGATATTATATTTCGGTTTATATTTTTTTATGAGTGTATTTTCCAGTATAAGAGCTTCTATTTCATTATCTGTAATAATATAATCAATATAATGGATATTATTTATGAGATGAAGGGTTTTTGTATCATGTTCTCTTTTTTGAAAATAGCTTGAAACCCTTTTCTTCAGATTTTTTGCTTTTCCTATATAGATTATATTATTTTTCTCATCTTTATAAATATAACAGCCGGGGCTTGCCGGCACAATTGAATAGTCAATCATAATTTAAATACGTAACGCGTGACGCGTAACGCGTTACGCGTCACGAAATTATTTAAAAATTACTTGAAATAGCATTTACAGGACATGCCTTCAGGCAGAATTCACAGAGAGTACATTTTTCTCTGTCAAATTTCAATTCAAATGTTTCATTATCAATATCCAGAGCTTTCGGGAAACATACTGCTCCGCATGCGCCGCAGTGAACACATAGATTTTCGTCTACCACTATCTCTGTAGCTATTGGCTCTACCTTTACACCTTTTTCTTCCAGATATTTAATGGCAGGTTCCAGTTCTCCATTCATTTCTACAACCAGTCTGCCTTCTTCTTTAGGTGTGATTTTGGCTCTGAGTATATTTGTAACTATATTGTAATCTTTCACGAGATGATAGGTAAGAGGTTCTCCTACCAGGGAAGGAGGAAAGCTTAAAACGAAACGGCCTTTAGCCATTAATTTTCACCTCCCTGTTTTTTTTTAAAGGTTTACACTCACGATCTGACGGCAGAGGAGCAACAGGTTTTGTCAGAGTAAAAGTTCCTGCCATTATCCATTCTTTAAGAAGCTGTGCTATTTCCCTTGCTTTTTTATAACTGGATATGGAAGCAGTGGGAACTTTTTTACCTTCTATTTCTATAGAACCGCTTCTTAATTGTTCATAACTGACCAGACCGAGAGATGGTTTTGAAAGGGTTCCTACACTGTAGTCTATTATATTTGTGTATATTTCACTGTTCTTTAAACAGACAAAACGGGCCATTTCTTCATCGAGTACTGGTATTGGTATTCCTATGCCTACAAAAAGGGATACACCATATTTATACATTACACAGGCTCTTAAAAAATCAGAAGTCATTCCTTTTAAGTCTCCTGCCACTGCAAGAGTTGCAGCAGGACCTGTAGGAACTCCGAGATTGGTTCTGGGTTTTCTGGTATTGAATTGAGTCCCTTCCCATGATACATATCCTGTAGTTCCTCCGATAAATATCCTTGTTCCTATACCAATTGTCCTTAAATAGGGATCTTTAAGTAGAGGGCTTAACTGACCTGCACTGCAGTAAGTAGCATTGGACATATTTGGTGTAAGTATGCCCATATAGGTGAAAATGGTTTTCTGGGAGGTATTCGTAGCACATGCATAGTTTTGATAGGCATTCCTGGGATTATATAAATAGGCCTGGTTAAGATCATTCAGGGTAACGTCTCTTTCTACATGTTTTCCAGGATAACAGTCAGTACCGACTGACCAGGCAACAAGTTTTATCTCTTTTCCCCTTACAAGATCTTCTATTACATGAGCTCCTCCGTAATCCATGCCTTTTGTTCTGGATGAAGCAGTAGCACCTATATAAGCATCTACTGCAGCAATGGAACCATAGGCAGGTACATCATTTAATAAAACTTCATTCATTTTTACAGGAGGATCTGAGTGGCCGAAATTAAGAAAAGCTCCTGAAGAACACATGGGACCGAATGTACCTGTAGTAACTACATCTACCTTTTCCGCCACTTTACTTATGCCTTCTTCATCTGCCATTTTTATTACTTCTTCAGCAGTGAGTACTACAGCTTTGCCTTTTTTGATTTTTTTATTGATTTCGGAAAAAGTTTTTGCCATATAATCACATCCTTTTTTACGTGAAACGTGAAACGTGAAAAGTGAGACGGAAATCTCTACCAGTCACGCGTCACGAATTTAAATCTTAAAAAATTCTCTATGTATTGCTTTTACTGCCCTTTCCAGATATTTCTCTTTCACTATAAGATAAAATGCTACCTGTGAGGCTCCGTAAGATATCATATCAACATTGACATTCTCTTCTGCTATGGAACCAAATACCCTTGCGGCAAGGCCCTTTGTTGTGGCCATACCTTCTCCTACAATTCCTATTAATGCTTCGTCTTCTATTTTTACTACATCTTCTACTGCACTGCTGTGGTGTTTTTTGAGCATCTTATGACATTCATCCAGGTCTTCCATATCTACTATCAGATTTATACTGGTTTGAGCGGTAATTACGGATTTTATATTTATTCCATGATCACTTATGGCTGACGCCATAGATGAAAGTACTCCCGGTTTATAACCTATTCCTACTCCTTCGATCTTTATTACACCTATGTCTTTACTGCATGCCACGCTTTTAATGACATCTTCTTTCTGATATCCTTCTTTTTCTATTACTGTTCCTGTAGCTTCCGGGTTATAGGCATTTTTGATGACTATCGGTATGGATTTTGGCTCCAGGGGCTGAACAATTCTGGGATGGAGTATTTTTGCTCCGAAATAGGCAAGTTCTGCCGCTTCTGCATAGGAGAGTCTGTCTATAAAATGTGCTCTCGGAACAAGTTTCGGGTCGGCACTCATAAAACCATCTACATCTTTCCATACTTCTACAACACTGCTGTCCAGTGCATAGGCTATAATACCTGCTGTATAATCACTTCCTCCGAATCCGAAAAGAGTTGTGTAACCTTCTTTTGATTGTCCGAAAAAACCTGTTACTACAGGAATTACTCCTTTATCCAGTTCGTGTCCTATATTTTTTTTGAGATTTTTCCTTGTATTCTTTAAATCTGCTGTGGAATTACCAAATTCTCCGTCTGTGATTATACCTATTTCATCTGCTTCCATAGCACGGCTCTTTATATTTTCTGACCTGAATATTCCTTCCATTATATGAACAGAGAGTCTTTCTCCGAAGCTGAGTATCATATCCCTGGATCTGGCAGTTACCTCTTCTGTATAGTTTATGCCATATAACAGCCTTTCAAGGCGTTTTATCTTTTTTTCAATTCTCTCTAAAATATCGGAAAGAATTTCAGTATTTCTTATAGCCTGAGTTGCAACTATCTGATGTTTTTTCGATATTTCTTTTATAATCTTCTCTACTTCATCTTCTTCTTTTAAAGCTTTTTTTATGGCTTTCTGCAGTTCTTTTGTAATGCCCTGCATGGCAGATAAAACAAGTACCTTTTCTTCCTTCTCTCTTACCAATAAATCTTTTACCCTGTGATAACTTTCTGCGTCAGTTAAGCTTGAGCCTCCGAATTTGATTACTTTCATAACATTAAAGCCAGATCCTCTAAAAATTCCGGCTTATGATAACTCTCCTCTCTTCATTATAAATAGGCCTATCAGCAATAAGGAATGCCAGTTTAATAATTGTCTCAGGTTTCAGGTTATGGGTTTTAGGTTTTAAAACTTCTTAATCCAACACCCAACACCCAACACCCAACACCCATAACCCTTTTAAAGTAAAATACTGACTGCTGATAAATATTTCAGTCACAATCAGGAATGAAAATTTAACATCCCGTCACGCGTCACCCGTCACGATTCTTATATTTCTTTTCCATCATATAGCATTAAGAGGCAAAAAGCATCTATTACGAGGGAATGTTTGATTTTGCCGCTCAATATCATAGAGGCTATCTCTTTTTTCGGTACAAAGAACAGATCTATTTCTTCCTGGGGATCAAGAGACTGGTTGCCAGCTTTAAAGGCATTTTTTGCAAGATAAATATAGCATTTATTACTTTGAATAGCAGGGTTGGGTATTATAGTTCCGAGATTAATAAAATCTCTGGAACTATAACCTGTCTCTTCAAGCAATTCTCTTCTGGCTGCTACTTCCGGAGATATATCTTTACCTTCTATAACACCTCCGGGAATTTCTATTACATCCTCCCTGGTTCCATGTCTGTACTGTTTTATGAGAATAACTCTGTTATCTTCAGTTACAGGTAATATGTTTACCCAGTCATAAGTGTCTATTACAGTATAGTCTTTTTCACTGTTATTTTTTTTAAATAGATATTTATCATGTCTTATTTTCAGGATTCTATCTGTAAATTTAACGTGAGATGTCAAAAGAGTCCATTTATCTTTCATAATTTTTTAGATTATCACAAAATTAGTTTCCGGCAATATTAGAATTTTATATTTTTCAACGAAATATCTTAAAATCCTGCCGGTTTATGAAACCTCCAAATTTATGTCATAAATTTTACTGCTAAAATATAAAGTAATTATAAAATATTAAAAAATTCCCTTAAATTTTTTGAAATAGTTCCGATAATAATTATAGAGACCTTTCTAAATTCCTGTAAAAATTTTACCTTTGTAAGTGTAATTGTTTGAACTCTGGTCAAAAAGAAAATTAATTGTCAGTATGTAAAGACAAAATAAAAAATCGGACGTGATTGAAAATGCAGCATAAAAATGAAGTTTTTAAAAATTTAATCAACTTTATTCAGAGTAAAGAAAAGTTTGCCATTTTAGTTGGCAAAGAATACGGTCATGCCCATTCTATTGCACTTGCAGCATTACTTGTTTGTTTTTTCGGGCAGGAAAAAAATATACTTTTTCGTACGAGCAGTGTGAAAGATATAGAAATATATTTATCTAAAGCACTCTGTGGATTCTGGAACGGTGACCCTGGGGATAATAAATTCAGAAAACGTATAAAAGAATCTGTTAAAAAGAGGAATTTTTCTATAGCTTCTATGAATATATTTATAGATACTATAAATCCAAGGTCTCAAATTATAACTCCTGAAAAACTTCATGGAACTATAGTATATCCTGTAGAAATCTTCCTGTCTCATAACTGTATATTTGAAAAATGTCTTAAAGATCTGCAGGAAAGGAATGTAGAAAAGGTTATTTTCTGTACAGCTATTCAGGAAGCAAAACTTGATCCATTGAAACTGTTGAAGCCTGTCATTCTTAATGATGAAAAGAGTTCCTTTGAAGATATATTAAAAAGAAGTTTACTTAATCACGCATTTGTCACCTGACGTCAGAACTATAGGAATTCATAAGCGGGAGTGAGTCAGGGGGTAAATTGGACTCATTTACTCCTCCTTCCCCCTGTTTATTTATATGTTTTGACTATGCTGCAAATTCAGGTGTAATTTCTTCAAATAAGGCTTTGCTTTTACCACATATTTTCTGGAATATTTATATTTTTTCTCACCCCTTAAAATAACCATGGGACACTCTTTTATTTCAATTTCTTTTTCTGGCTTTATAATTTCATAACCGAAGTATTTTGCCAGCATGACATCTCCCATGTAAAGCCCTTCTTTTTCTGCATCTGTCTGTATTTCTTTGTATTCTTCTTCTGTGCATCTGACCCAGAATTTCTTATCTCCTTTACTTGCCATAACTATTATACAACTCCTTTCTCTTTCTTATTATATAGTAATTTTTGCAAAATGTCAACGGCTAATAGTAAATGTCAATAATTAATAATAATTCTAAATGTTTTCTATAAACTATTGACAATTTATTCAAATCATGTTATTATATCATTAAGGAAAAGAAAGGGATGAAAAAATAAACCAGGGGAAGAAAATATCAAATAAGGAGGATTATCATATGATAAAGCAGCAGGAAGGATTAGTACTTGATACAGTTATAGACGTAGGCGATGAAGTAAATAATACAACTGTGGATATAGTCCATAAAGCAGATAAAACAGGTAAGCCATCAGGTAAGATAACTGTAGATATAGCCCATGAAGCAGGTAAGACAACTGTGGACATAGTCCATAAAGAAGGTAAGACGGATAAATAAACTTTGGAACGAAAATATCAAATAAAGGAGGATTATCAGATGATAAAGCAGCAGGAAAGAACAGCATGGGCAGATGCAGGTAACTCAGCAGGTAAAATAGGTAAGTTAATAGGTAATGCAACTGTGGACATAGTCAATGAAGCAGGTAAAATAGGTAAGTCAATAGGCAGCACAACTGTGGACATAGTCAATGAAGCAGGTAAAATAGGTAAGTCAATAGGCAGCACAACTGTAGAAATAGTCAATGAAGCAGGTAAAATAGGTAAGTCAATAGGCAGCACAACTGTAGAAATAGTCAATGAAGCAGGTAAAACAGGTAAGTCAGCAGGTAAGTCAATAGGCAGCACAACTGTAGAAATAGTCAATGAAGCAGGTAAAAGAAGTAAGGCAGTAATTGATGCAGGACTCGGAAAATGAGGTTTGATTATCGCAAAAGGAGGTGTTTGGAATGATAATGAATTTACTTTTATGGGCTCTACTTGGAGCTGTAGCCGGTTGGATAGCTTCCTTTGTTATAGGAGGAAGAGGCTGGTTGACAAATACGATAATCGGCGTAATAGGTGCAATATCAGGTGGGTTTGTAATGAATGCCTTTGGAAAAACTGGGATAACAGGGTTTAATGTCTACAGTCTCATTATTGCAATAATAGGAGCTATTGTCCTGCTGCTCATTTTACCAAGGCGATATGGCTGTAGTTATGATAGATAGATGAGATTAATATATATAATTTAAGGGGAGAGTAGCAGGTAAAATTAAATTGATGAGGTGATGTAAAATACAAATGGTGTAAAGTAAACATGAGGCAGCAATCTCAGTGAGAGTGCTGAAGAAGAATAAGGGAAAAGGGAGGATGATTATTTTATTATATAAGGAATTTTTATGTATAAACTGTGAATTAGAAATTAGAAGTTTGATTTTTTACGAAAATTTTAAAGGAGGATTTTTATTATGAATAAGTTTTTTTGTTCAATCTCTATTATTACAATTATTTTTTGTATATCTTTTTTGATGGTGCCATGTTTTGCAGCACCTACAACAACATTATCGCTCCAGGAAGATACCATTAAACCTTTATATGTAGGTAAATGGATAAATGCCGGTACTGTTGAATCTATCGATTTAGAGAAAATGTTAATGGTTATAAGGGTACTTGATACTAATTATTACCTGGATAATAATTATGGAATGGTAACGCTCATGGTAAATGATTCTACGAAAATTAAAATAGGTAATGACAATTTTTTAAATTTTGAAGATCTGAATGTCAAAGATAATATCGGTTTTAATGGTTATTGGAACGGCAATATTCTTTCCGCAAATGATATTCAGCTTTTTCAGGATCCGACGAATAGCAGGTATTTTTCAAATACATATCATAACACCAGTGAGAGCACTGTAACTAATAGCTCTACCACGACTATTACTCCAGTTATAAGTTATCACACTCAGGTCATGCCAGATGATCCTTCTTTGATGACTCCGACTAATAAAGCATATAATACAATGACAAAAGGTTATACTCCATCGGCATCCCTGTCAAATCTTGAAATAGCGAAGTTAATAATAAGAACAGGCGGTAATAACGGTGCCAGAGTAAATTTCAGGGTGAGAACCTTTAATGGAGGAAGTTCTGATATAATTGGTGAGAATTTTACTATAAAACTCTATATAAGGGAAACCCCTTCTGATCAGTATGAACTCTTGAAAACCTGGGACGAACAAAATGTAAAATCTCAGGATATTCTGAGCAGAGATTATTTTTTAACCACTCCAAATCCTTATGTGCAGTTGCATAATTTTCAGATGAAGGCTGAACTGGTTGACGGCGCAGGAAATGTATTTCGCACCTTTGAACAGGATTATGCAGGAACGGATATATTATAATTAATTAAAAATTATAAACAAAAGGCTGTCTTACATTATAAAAGTAAAAAAATGTGACAGCCTTTTTTTCTATTACATCTTTAATTGATGACCTTCATAATAAATCAAACAGGTATTCCTTTCTGAAAAACATGTAACGCCTGTAATACCTGAACTTGGTTGGCGAGAAATAACCTCATCAATATTTACAGTCTATATCGTGACGCGTAACGCGTGACGCGAGGATGATAACCGTTCTAACAATTTGCCAGGGTTATTTTCTTACAGTCTCTTAATTAAATAAATTCACACTTTCAAATGGCCCCGGAAATATTTTATGTTATGCCACACTTTACGTAACGCCCGTAATAACTGAACTTAAATAAATTCACACTTTCAAATGGCTCTGGAAATATGTCATGAGATGCCACACTTTTTTTATACATGCCACACTTTATATATATATACCAGGTTTTTTTTATTAATTTTTATTTTATAAAATAATTTTCTCCTTATTCCATAACCTTTTCACTCAATATATAAACCTGTTGGCAAATATTTTGCATATATATTATGATGATTGATGATGATTGTTTAGAATCTGAATCAGGTCAGATCTCTTTGCTGGACTGAGTAAAAAATAATAAAATAGATGGAAAGGGGGTATATTTATTTTAATGATTAATTCCATAATAGTTATTTATGGAAACTATGACGGTGTAAAAAAATCGATTGTAAAACATGGAAACAGCCAGGGTGGGTATGAGTTTTATCCCTTAAATAAGATTGATAGGACGAACGGAAAAGTAATATAAATAAAAAGAGTTCGGAGGAGAGTAATCTGGATAAGGGTAAAATGGATTTCGAAGCAGATCTGGGCAATGATAGGCCTGTACATTTTTATGACAGGATTATGGGCTTTTTTTTGTACTCATGGAAATAAGCTGTCCTCATATAAATTTATTATTAACTAAAATAATTAAAGAGTATAGGAATTTTCATTTTTTAAGGGTTAAGGGTTATGGGTTTCGGGTGTTGGGTGTTGGGTTAAAAAGATTAAAAACCCAAAACCCAAAACCTAAAACCCAACACCCATAATTTATAGGTGATGAATATCAAATTCATCACCCAGGTTATATAAATCTGAAAGGTGGTATGAAGAGCTATGGCAAATAATAAAATTTGTGCAAGAGGTGTAAGGATGAAAACGATGACAGGAAAGGGAGTGATTGTAATCGAAGCGAAAAATAAGAAACAGTTATCAATGAAAAGATTTAATTCATGGCAAACTTATCTTTTGTTTATCTTAATTTTGAGTGTTTTTTTTATTCCAGGATGTGACGGTGGAACCGGAGCCTTTAAGCCATCACTGGCAACACCCACCGTACCAGTCGTTACTGCACCCATCGTGGTTTTCACAGACCCGGCTAATGGTGAAACAGGTGTGGCAATCAACAGGAAAATCGCTGCAACCTTCAATAAGGCTATGAACCCTTCAACAATAAATACAACAAGCTTTACTGTGACAGGACCCGGCGCAGCGACTGTTTCAGGCACAGTGAGTTATATCGGCCTGATTGCGACCTTCACACCATCAGCCAATCTCGCAAACAACACCACCTATACTGCCACTATTACCACCTCGGCAAGGGACCTTGCAGGCAATGGACTGGCGGTAAATTACGTGTGGAGCTTTACAACCGGTGCGGAGCCGGATACCACCAGACCTACAGTGATTTCCACAGACCCTGCTAATGGTGCCACAGGTGTGCCTGTAAACAAGAAAATTACCGCAACCTTCAGTAAGTCCATGGACCCTTTAACGATAATAAATACAACGACCTTTACCGTGGGAGGCGTAACAGGAACGGTCGACTATGATCCTATAACCAGGATTGCGACCTTTACACCATCAGGTAATCTTGCAATCAACACCACCTATACTGCCACTATTACCACTGCAGCCCTGGACCTTGCAGGCAATGGACTGGCGGTAAATTACGTGTGGAGTTTTACAACAGCTGCGAGCCCGGACATTACGCCAACCCCGGACGGTACCAGACCTACCGTGACCTTTACAGACCCTGCTAATGGTGACACAGATGTGGCAGTCAACAGGAAAATCGCTGCAACATTCAGCAAGGCTATGAACCCTTCAACGATAACCAATCCATCAACATTTACTCTGGCAGGCCCCGGTTTAACACCTATTTCAGGTACTGTGAGCTATGCTGGCCTGATTGCGACTTTCACGCCGTCAGGAAATCTCGCAAGCAACACCACCTATATTGCCACTATTACCACCGCAGCCAGTGACCTGTCAGGCAATACACTGGCGGCAAATTATGTGTGGAGCTTTACGACCGGTACTGCCCTGGATACCACTCCGCCCACAGTGACCTTCACAGACCCTGCTAATGGCGACACAGGTGTGGCAATCAACAAGAAAATCGCCGCAATCTTCAGCAAGACTATGGACCCTTTAACGATAATAAATCCAACAACCTTTACCTTGACAGGCCCCGGCTTGACGCCTGTTCCAGGCACTGTGACCTATGTCGGCCTGGTTGCAACCTTTACACCATCAAGCCTGCTCACAAACTACACCACTTATACTGCCACAATTACCACTGCGGCCAGGGACCTTGCAGGCAATGCACTGGCAGCAAATTACGTGTGGAGCTTTACGACCGGTGCGGCCCCTGATACTACCAGGCCCACCGTGATCTCCACAGACCCTGCTAATGGTGATACAGGTGTGGCAATCAACACGAAAATCGCCGCAACCTTCAGTGAGCCTATGGACCCTTTAACAATTACCAATACAATCTTTACTGTGGCAGGAGTACCGGGAACAGTCTTCTATGATCCGATAACCAGGGTCGCGACCTTCACACCGGGAAGTACACTTGCAAGCAATACCACCTATACTGCCACTATTACCACCGCGGCCAGTGACCTGGCAGGCAATACACTGGCCGTAGATTACGTGTGGAGCTTTACAACAGGTCCGCCTCCACCGTGGTATCTTGGATCTGTTGCACCTTTTGGGTCTTTTGGCGGCGGCGCCGGTATGACCAACCAGGGACTTCTCACTGTAGTTCACGGGGATATCGGCACCACCGGTGCTTCTACTACAATAACGGGATTCCACGATTCTGTAGGAGATATTTATACGGAAACAACACTCAATAAAGGAACAGTGACAGGGAGAATATACACGGCAGCTCCGCCTCCGGGAGGAGCCGGTGTCGGAGGAAATGCGGAAACATATGCGATCGCACTCGCCGGCGCAAACGACGCGCTAACAGCTTATAACAATCTGGTTGGACTTGCACCCACGGCTCCAGTTGTCGCCAATCTGGGCGGGCTTACCCTCCCACCTGGCGTATATCAAGCTCCGTCTGGCTCATTCCTGTTAACAGGATCAGATCTTACCCTTGACGGCCAGGGCAATGCAAATGCCGTCTGGGTCTTCCAGATGTCGACCTCACTCACCGTGGGTGACGCGGGACCAATAGGATCTCGTAGCGTTATACTAATCAATGGTGCCAAAGCCAAGAACGTATTCTGGCAGGTCGGCAGCGCCGCGACTATTAACCCGGCGGGGGGCGGTACCATGGTGGGAACTATAATTGCTTTTTCAGGGGTCTCGATCTCTACCGCCGGTAATAATGCTCCTGAACAGATAGTGACGCTGAACGGCAGAGCGCTGGGCCTGAATGCTTCGGTTACAGTGGTGAACACTATTATTAATGTGCCTGCGCCATAAGGATGGTCAACCAGGCTTGCCTTTAGAAGGCTTGCCTTTAGAGGAAGCCTGGTTGTTCAGTCAGAGGTAATTCCATGACCAGACGGAAAAACCAGTCATTGCGAGCGAAGCAATCCCGTCAGTATATGAAACACCCCCGGGATTGCTTCGTTGCTGCGATCCTCGTAATGACAGAATGATTAACTCCTGTTTTGCCATTCCCCCGTAAGCGGAAATCCATTCATCTGCTCGAAATACTAACATACAAATCTCCTCCACTCAGGTTATACTTTTCAATTAAATCTGTTTTTCAAGCTCTATTCTATTTTTTTATAAAGATTCCAGTCCAAAATGTGCCATGCTTACGGACATAATAAAAATTCTTTAGATGAAAATG
>Ga0351856_1002_pt1 | contig 76096 bp, 59 predicted proteins | sample BONcelHFGM3001D8_FD_206798 | JGI IMG/M metagenome (GOLD analysis project Ga0351856, IMG submission 206798) | Enriched cells from coal bed in the Powder River Basin, Montana, United States - BONCAT cells FGM rep2 HSBNCT.FGM.300.1.D8 ... | reverse complement strand
AGTTGTGAAAAAAGCACTTAAAAGCAGGAAATTTTCAGAGGTGACAGAGAGAAAAGATATTCTTCCTTCTGTGCCGACAAATATTGCTGTTGTTGGTACGAGTTATGCAGGCATTTCTATAATTCAATTTCTACTGGGTGATAATAATATAAATATTAAAGGAGTTGCTGACAGGGATAGCGACTCTCCCTGTATGGTACTGGCACAAAAGCTTAATATTTTTTCTACGACAGATGTCAGGGAATTGCTTAAAATAAAAGGTCTTCAGCTTGTTTTTATGTTATCTTCCGACCTGGAATTACTGGAAGTGATTGAAAGTGAAAAGCCTCCTTCTGTAGAAATCATAAGAGGTGATACTGCCAGCCTTATATGGTATCTTATAGAACAGAGCAGTGAGCTTCAGGAAAAACAGAGAAGCCTTGTGAAAGAATTGAATACAAGGGTTAATGACCTGGAAATACTTTATGAAGGCAGCAGTCTTATGGGTGCTGCAATACATGTAAATTCAGTCCTTAAAGCCACTATTGAAGCTATGGGAAAAGCAGTAAATGCAGACAGCGGACTCGTAATGCTCCTTGATGAAGAAACTGATGAGTGGTCTGTACAGGTAAATTTTAATTTTCCTGTTGATCTGTTAAGAGACAGAGAACCACTTAATCTCGGACAGGGTATTGCCAGGCTTGCCATTAAAAAGAAACATCCTATGACTATAAAAGATGTATCAAAGGAGAAAAGTCGTTTCATTTTAAGTAATATACCTGATATAGTTTCTACTATTGTAGTCCCTCTCTTTATAAAAGATAAAGCTTTTGGTGTTGCCTATTTAAATCATAGTTTTCGTAAAGAATATTCCCAGGGTGAAAATTACCTTCTTTCTGTTCTTGCAAGTCAATCCAGTGTTGCTCTGGATAATGCGAGACTCTATGAAACAGTAAAACAGAAACATCAGGCTGTAGAGCAGCTTCTGGAAAAATTAATTCATAGTTCCGAATTATCTTCATCTCAATCTATGAATGAAGCACAGAATAAGATTGGTTTTTCAATTAATGAAACAATTAATGAACTGGAAACCCTTCATGATAACCTGAATTCTGAATTAAATCATGTTAAAACAAGAATTGATGAAATGAAAAAAATAACAAGTGAAAGTATTAATAAAATGCATAAAATATCTGAAATATCTGTATCAGGTGACCAGGAAAAGATTGATTTACTGCCATCACTTGAGATTTATTTAAAGAGATTTGAATTGGAAACAGGTATTGTGTCAGAATTAATGGTTTCAGGAATGAAAAAGAAACTGGCAGAATCAATTGAAACGACTATTTACCGTATAATACAGGAAGCTTTGAAAAATGTAAAAGAACATTCCAGTGCCTCAAATGTGAGGGTTAGAGTCAAAATTCTCTCTGATCAATTTAATGTAGCCATAGAAGATGACGGTTCAGGATTTGATTATGCAAAAACTGTTACTTCTATTAACGGGAGAAAAATTACCGGAATAAACAGTATGAAAGAAAAGGCATCTTTCCTGGGAGGAACCTTTAAGATAAGAAGCCATCCTGGTAGAGGCACTACTGTCCTTCTGAGGATACCTGTGCCGTTGAGTGGTGATTGAGGTTATGGGTTATGGGTTATGGGTTATGGGTTTTAAGATTTCCAACCCAACACCCAACACCCAACACCCAACACCCAATTTTAACTTTTGAGGTTTAAACTATCCATAAACTTTAAACTACAAAGAAGGATTTATAAATTAAAAAAAGAATTAATCAGGTTATTAGAAAATATAAAAATCAAAACTTTAGGAGGTTTTAATTATGTCAGTAAAAATAGGTATAAATGGTTTTGGGAGAATAGGAAGACAGGTCTTGAGGATATTGGTTGAGAAATACCCGGAATTTGAGATTGTAGCAATCAATGATATAACAAGTCCTGAAACAAATGCCCATCTATTTAAGTATGATTCAACTTACGGCAGATTCCATGGAGACGTATTTCTTGAAGGAGATTGTATGCATGCAGGGAAAGCTAAATTCAAGGTTTTAGCCATGAAAAATCCTGCCGAATTACCATGGAAAGGCCTTGGTGCCGATGTAGTTCTGGAATGCACAGGATTATTTACTGAATCAGAAAAAGCAAAATTACATATGCTTGCAGGTGCAAAGAAAGTCCTTATATCAGCTCCGGCAAAAGGGGATGTATTTACAGTTGTTATGGGAGTAAATGAAAAACAATATGATCCTTCAAAACATCATATAATTTCCAATGCTTCCTGTACAACAAACTGTCTCGCTCCGTTTGCCAAGGTATTACATGAGAATTTCTCTATAGAACATGCTTTAATGACAACAATCCATGCCTATACAAATGATCAGAGAATCCTTGATTTACCTCATAAGGATCTCCGCCGCGCAAGAGCAGCAGGACTTAACATCATACCTACTACAACAGGAGCAGCAAAAGCCATCGGTCTTGTACTTCCTGAATTAAAAGGAAAATTTGATGGTCTTGCCCTGAGAGTTCCTACTCCTACTGTATCAGTTGTAGATCTTGTCTGTAATTTAGGTAAATCTGCTACTAAAGAAGAAGTAAATAAGAAATTTAAAGAAGCAAGTGAAGGCAGCCTTAAAGGTATTCTCGGATATACAGAGTTACCTCTTGTATCATCTGACTTCAGAGGCTGTGAGTTCTCAAGTGTTGTAGATGGACAATCCACTATGGTAATAGGTGATAAGATGGTAAAGGTTATAGCCTGGTATGATAATGAATGGGGTTATGCCACAAGACTGGCAGATCTCGTTAAATATATAGTTGATAAAGGTTTATAATTTTTTCTGTAAGGGCCTTCAATTGAAGGCCCCTGCAGTCTGGAAAAGAGGTGGGTTTATGAAAAAAACTGTAAAAGATGTAGATTTAAAAGATAAAAGAGTGCTTGTAAGAGTGGATTTCAATGTTCCTCTTAAAGAAGGAAAAATAACAGATGACAGGCGTATCAGGGCATCTCTTCCGACACTTGAATATATAAGAGAAAAAGGTGGCCGTCTCATAGTCATGAGTCATCTTGGAAGACCAAAGGGAGAGATAATGGAACAATACAGAATGAGACCTGTAGCCATAAGACTTTCCGAATTAATGGGTATAGAAGTTAAATACTGTGAAGACCTGAACTGGGATATAGTAAAAAAACAGGCTTTCAACCTGGAAGACGGTGAAGTTCTTCTCCTTGAAAATTTACGTTTTCATAAAGGAGAGACGAAAAATGATCCTCTTATGGTAGAAAACCTTCTATCTCTTGGTGAAGTATATGTAAATGATGCTTTTGGGACATGTCACAGAGCCCATGCAAGTACTGCAGGCATAGCTGCTACTAAAAAGATACCTTCTGTAGCAGGGTTTCTTGTAGGAAAAGAACTTGAAATGCTCGGAAAAATCCTTACAAATCCCGAACATCCTGTAGCTGCTATCCTTGGCGGAGCAAAAGTGTCAGATAAGATTGGTGTAATAGAAAATTTGATACAAAAAGTTGATGCACTCCTTATAGGAGGAGGCATGAGTTATACATTTTTAAAATCTATGGGACATGAAATAGGAACTTCTCTTCTGGATACAGAGAGTCTGCCCCTTGCAGGACAGCTTATGGCTCATGCAAAGGAAAAAGGAGTTAAGTTCCTCCTGCCTGAAGATATTGTAGTGGCAAAAGAGATTAAAGAAGGAACTGAACATAAAATTGTAAATATCACAGAAATTCCATCTGACTGGATGGGAGTTGATATAGGGCCAAAAACTATAGAAAAGTTCGGCACTATTATTAAGGAATCAAAAACCATATTCTGGAACGGCCCCCTTGGAGTATTTGAAATAGACGCATTTTCAAAAGGTACTGAAGCAGTTGCTACCTTTATAGCTCATAATTCAGGTGCTATTTCTTTAATAGGAGGAGGGGATTCTGCTGCTGCAGCAGAAAAACTCGGATTTGCAGATAAAATGACCCATATATCTACAGGAGGCGGAGCATCCCTTGAATTTATGGAAGGAAAAGTTCTGCCTGGTATTGAAGCACTTGACGATAAATAATTTGATCGTAGGGGCGTTCAATTGAACGCCCCTACAGGTAATTTAGGAGGTAAATTATTTGCGCACTCCCCTTATAGTGGCAAACTGGAAACTTCATAAAACTGTCAGGGAATCCCTGGCTTTTGCCAGCAAATTTAAATCCCTTATAGGCAGGATTTATGATAAAGATATTGTAATATGCCCCCCATTCACGTCACTCTATCCTCTTGGAAAAGAACTTTCAGACACTATGATAAAGCTTGGATCACAGAATTTATTTTATGAAGAGAAAGGTGCCTATACAGGTGAAGTTTCTGCTGAAATGTTGAAAGAAACAGGATGTGCCTATGTTATTATAGGACATTCTGAAAGAAGGAAATATTTTGGAGAGACTGGTAGAGTAATAAATAGCAAAATTAAAAAAGCTGAAAATTACGGCATTATACCTGTCATATGTATAGGTGAAGGAGAAGAAGAGAGAGATAGAGGTGAAACCAGAGATGTTCTGGCCTGTCAGATGAAAGAAGCTGTAGATTCTTTTACACCTTCTCAGATAGAGAAATTTGTAATAGCCTATGAACCCATATGGGCTATAGGTACAGGTAAAGTGGAAACACCTGAACAGACCAATGAAATTACAGGATATTTACGAAATCTTCTTTCCTCTATGTACGGTTATTCTGTAGCTTCTAAAGTGAGATTTCTTTACGGCGGAAGTGTAAAGCCTGAGAATTCCTCTTTTTTTCTCTCTCAGAGGGAAGTAGACGGACTGCTTGTAGGAGGAGCCAGCCTTGACCCTGAAGGTTTCGCTCTTATCTGCAGGGGATAATTATCATGATGGGTGACGCAGGGATTATGCATGAAACCTATAATTTCTATATAACAGGTAAGAAATATAAAAATTTTATGATATGAAAAAAGGATTTAAAAAGAATATCATAGAATTTTTAACAGATAATATCTAAAATTGCTCTCCATTAAGGAAGCAGTAGTCTAAGAAAGAAGGTGGTGTTCAATTTTGCATGAAAAGAAAAAAATATTATTCATGGCAAGTATGATTTTATTCTTGCTATTTTCTCTCTGTAATTATGCCTTTAGTTTGTCCCCCCAGGAAGTTGCTCAGAATAATACACCTGCCACGGCGCCTTCTGCGCAGCAGACGGTAAGTTCCAGCCCTGAAACCCAGGCATCTCCGGCAGAGACAACTTCCGACACATCTGTTACTCCTTCTGCAGAAGCTTCTCCGGTTCAGACAATGACAGGAACTCCTTCTTCTGTTACTCCCGTTCCTTCACCTGCTATGGAAGAAGAAAAACCTGCACAGGATACAAGATGGTTTAATACCGGAAGGTTAACTATGTTGATAGCTATAATCCTTCTGTCAGGTTTTATAATGTTTTTCATATTCAGTGCTCAAAGGGGGAAGGAATTGTTTGTCCGTAAAATAGCCGGTCTTTCTGCTCTTGATGATGCAGTGGGAAGAGCTACGGAAATGGGTAAACCTGTACTTTATATCCCCGGTATTACTGATGTGAGTGATATTCAGACTCTGGCAGGATTATCAATACTTTCTTATGTGGCACAGAAAACTGCCGAATATGACACTCCTATAATGGTTCCTACAAGATTTTCTCTTGTTATGAGCACAGCCCAGGAAGTAGTCAAAGAAGCATATATGAGAGCAGGACGGCCAGATGCTTTTCGCCCTGATAATATTCGTTATCTTACTGATGATCAGTTTGGTTTTGTAGCAGGTGTAGATGGTATTATGGTCAGAGATAAACCTGCTGCCAACTTTTATATGGGCTGTTTTTATGCTGAATCTCTGATACTTGCCGAAACAGGTCATTCTACAGGAGCAATACAGATGGCAGGAACAGCTATGCCGTCTCAGCTGCCATTTTTCGTCGCAGCCTGTGACTATACACTTATTGGAGAAGAATTATTTGCCGCATCTGCCTATCTTTCCAGAGATCCACAGCAGCTGGGCAGTCTCAAAGGACAGGATATGGGTAAATTAATATTACTATTTTGTATTATAATAGGTTGCGCACTTGAAACTGTGGGAATTCATGATTTTGCAAAACTATTTGTTACTAAATAATGGAGGATTATTATGAAACGTGAGATTCCAATGATGATAACTCTCATTGCCGGATTGGGTTATCTTCTGTTCTACTTTATACCTCATACACCCTTTAATATAATAGGGGAAATGTTTCAGAACTGGGTTATTATAATCGCTGCCTTTGCAATACTCCTCGGTGTAGGAAGCCTGATAAAGGTTCATGGAGATAGAATATCCCGCAGATCCGAAGGCTGGATTTACAGTACCATATTAGTGGTGGGAGTTATCGGTACAGCTTTAGTGGGACTTATAGGGGGTATCAGTATTGGCACTCCCTTCTATTATATTTTCAAAAATATTCTCTCACCTATGGGTTCAACTATGTTTTCACTGCTCGCATTTTTTATTGCTTCCGCAGCATTCAGAGCTTTCCGTGCCCAGTCAAGAGAAGCTACTCTGCTGCTTATAGCAGCCTTTTTCGTTATGCTTGGCCGTGTACCTCTTGGAGAATGGCTCTGGAGCAGATTTCCTGATATATCAAACTGGATTATGAGTTATCCTATGACTGCCGGTCAAAGAGCCATAATGATAGGAATAGCTCTGGGAGTAGTTTCTACTTCCATTAAAATATTAATTGGCATAGATAAATCTTATCTTGGTGGAGATTAAAGGAGGATGACATGGAAACATTAGCCAAAATTCTTAACAGCCTTAAGACACTGGATAGAAGGATAATATTTACTGTTACAGCTCTTGCAGTTATAATTCCACTCGTTACAGGTCTGGCTATACCATCAAAGAAAATCACTAAAGAAGTTCAGGGAATTTATGATACTATAGAAAAACTTCCTCCTGACTCGAAAATTTTGATATCATTTGATTATGACCCTCAGACAAAACCTGAATGCCATCCTATGACAACAGGCATTATAATGCAATGTTTCAGAAAAAATATAAAAGTAGTTGGCATAGCACTCTGGCCTATGGGGTCATCTCTCGGGGAAGAGGCACTTATAGAACAATCACAGGCGTTTAATAAAGTCTATGGAACAGATTATGCTTTTCTGGGATATAAAAGCGGCGGTGATGTAGTTATACAGAAGGTCTGTACCAATTTCCGTGATACCTTCCCTACTGATAGTAAAGGTTTACCACTGAAAGACATACCGGTAATGAACGGCATTAATCGTATCGCTGATTTTGCAGCTGCATTCAGTATTTCCTCCGGAGATCCCGGGCTGAAACAATGGACAATCATAGCTCATGAACAGACAGGTATACCTGTAGGAGGAGGATGTACTGCAGTAAGTGCTCCTGAATTTTATCCTTACCTGAATGCCGGCCAGATGGTTGGTCTTCTTGGAGGAATGCAGGCAGCGGCAGAATATGAAAAACTGCTTGATATCAAAGGAAAGGCTCTTGCTGGTATGGGAGCTCAATCAGTCGTTCATATGGTAATAATTCTTTTTATAATACTGGCAAATATCAGTTATTTTTATGAAAAGAAAAAGCAGAAACTTGGTATAGTAGATTAACAAGTTACAGTAAGGAGGTATTTATTTATGGTGATGAGTCTGGCAGCACTACCGATTGTAATACCCGATAGTCTGGACAATATCGGTATATGGATAGCAGCCTTTCTGACAATATGTATTTACAGTTTTTTATACAAAGATAATCCTCTGTACAAATTTGCAGAATATCTCTTTGTAGGAGTTTCAGCAGGATACTGGGTTGCCATGCAGTATTACAATTCTCTAAAACCCAATCTTATAGATAATCTTTCCCTTGGTTTTCGAAATATGGACAGCCATCTTCTGTATATAATCCCCGGTATTCTCGGTATAATGATGCTTCTCAGATTAGTACCCAGTGTGGCCTGGTTAAGCCGCTGGTCTATCTCATTTGTTGTAGGTATGTCGGCAGGTATTAATCTTATAGCCTATCTTCAGGGCAATGCCATAGCACAGGTCAAAGGTTCAATGGTACCTCTCTGGGTTGTAAGCCCTGATGGCAATATATTAATGTCTCTATGGTTATCTTTCGGTAACTGGATTTTAGTGGGAGGAGTCTGCTGCGGCCTTATATACTTTTTCTTTTCTGTAGAACACAGGGGAGTTATAGGAGGAATATCGCGAGCCGGTATATATTTTCTTATGATATCCTTCGGTGCTTCCTTCGGTTATACAATTATGGCCCGTATATCTCTTCTCATAGGAAGAATGCAATTTTTGTTCGGAGACTGGATACTTTTGATAAGGTAATATGAAAAAGAAGAAGAAAGAGAGGGATGAAAAGTCCAAGCCGGTTGTTAAACTGGCCTGGACTTTCAACCCTTTAAGAAGTAATTTGCGGTCTGTACTGATAATAATTTTTATTGGTTCTCTCTTTTGTGCATCAGTATACTGGAATTTTAAAGATCCTTTTTTATGTGTTCTGTCAATGATAATTTTTGTATGTTCTCTGAACAGTGTTTTTTTCCCAACCGGTTATATACTGGAAGAAAATGAAATTATAATAAAAAATATGTTTTATACTCAAAAATTTCCCTGGAATAGATTTCGCAGATATGTTCAGAAAGGGAAAGGAGTATTTCTATCTCCTTATTTAGAACCATGCACTATGGATAATTACAGAAGTATATATCTTTTCTGTGATAAAGATAAAGTTACAGAAGTTTTAAATATAGTGAAGGAGAAATTATCTTGCAAATAACAGAGGAAGATAAAAAGCTTATGGAAAAACTCGCCTCTATTGTAGTTTCCAGAAGACTTACTGCAATGGCTGTCTTTTTCCTGGAATCCTCGAAACCTCTAAGTTTTATTGGAAGTCAGTTTCTTGTTTTTATGCAGCCCTTTATTAAGACATTTTTTGAATTCAAGGAATATGATAGAATAACTGCTTTAATGGAAGATAAAGATAATGTAGAATTACTTATACAATCTATAGAAAAGCTGGAAGCAGATAAAAAAAATAAGTAAAAAAATTAATGTGGAGGTAATCTGATGAGTATCAAAAAAGAAGACATAACAAGTATTCTTGCAACAGATTGTGGCAGTACTACCACAAAGGCCATCCTCATAGAAAAAAGAGGAGATGAATTTCGTCTTATTGTAAGAGGTGAAGCACCTACTACCGTTGAAGCTCCTGTAGAAGATGTAACCCAGGGAGTCTTAAATGCAGTCACAGAAGTAAGTGAACTGGCAGGCAGGCAGATACTGGACGCAAATGGAATAATAAAACCTAAAAAGGGAGATAAAGGTGTGGACATCTATATCTCTACAAGCAGTGCCGGAGGCGGACTTCAGATGATGGTAGCAGGAGTTGTGAAAAATATGACTGCAGAAAGTGCTGCCCGTGCTGCTCTCGGAGGAGGTGCTATAGTCATGGATACCCTTGCTACAAATGATAAGCGTCTCCCTCATGAACAGATACAGAGAATTCGTAATCTCAGGCCTGATATGATACTTCTTTCCGGTGGAGTAGACGGCGGAACAGTGTCCCATGTAGTAGAACTTGCTGAAATTATAGCAGCAGCCAATCCAAGGCCGAGACTCGGTATTTCCTATCAGCTTCCTATTATATATGCAGGTAATGTTAATGCCAGAAAAGAGATAGAAAGACTACTTGGAGATAAAACTGCCCTTGATGTTACAGATAATTTAAGACCTACAATGGAAAGAGAAAATTTAATGCCTTCAAGGCTTAAAATTCAGCAATTATTCCTTGAACATGTTATGGCACAGGCTCCTGGATATAAAAAACTTATGGCCATGACAGATGTAGATATAATGCCCACACCTGCTGCAGTAGGTGATATTATGCAGAGAATTTCGGAACAATATGGTATTCAGGTAGTGGGAGCAGATATAGGAGGAGCTACGACAGACGTATTCTCAGTATTTAAAGGAGTATTTAACAGAACTGTAAGTGCCAATCTCGGAATGAGTTACAGTATATCAGAAGTATTTGCCGAAGCAGGTATGGAAAATGTTATGAAATGGGTTCCCTTCGATATGGATGAAAGGGATCTTAGAAACAGAATAAAAAATAAGATGATAAGACCTACTACAATACCGCAGGTGCTGGATGAACTTGTAGTGGAACAGGCCATATGCAGAGAGGCACTTAGAATTTCCTTTGAACAGCATAAAGCTCTGGCAGTAGGATTAAAGGGTGTTCAGCAGGAACGCTCCATATCGGATATTTTCAGTCAGAGCACAGGAAATGAGAGTCTCGTAGATGTGATGAGCCTTGATATGATAATAGGAAGCGGAGGAGTTCTCTCTCATGCCCCCAGAAGATGCCAGTCAGCTCTTATGATGATGGATGCCTATCTGCCGGAAGGCATAACAGAGCTTACTGTAGATTCCATCTTTATGATGCCGCAGCTCGGTGTTCTTGCAAAGGTTCACCCGGAAGCAGCCACACAGGTATTTTTAAAGGATTGTCTCATACGTATTGGAACATGTATTGCTCCTGTAGGAAAGGCAAAAGAAGGGAAAACTGTTCTCAAGGCAAAAATAAAGATGCCAGGTGGTAAAGAAGAGGAACTTGATCTTAAATACGGAGATTTAAAAGTCATACCTCTCGAAGTAGGTACAAAAGCAACAGTTGAATTACATCCGGTAAAAGGTTTTGACGTAGGAGAGGGTAAAGGACAGGTAAAAACTAAAGAAATAAACGGCGGTGTTGTTGGTATTATATTTGACTGCCGCGGCAGACAGCCTTTTGAACTGCCGAAAGATAAGAAAAAGAGAATTGAAAAATTACAGGCCTGGATTGATGCAATGGATATATATCCGAGAGAAGGAGTTCTTGCAAGATAAATAAGTGAGAAGTGAGAAGTGAACAGTGAAAGGTAAGAAAACCTCTCACCTCTCACCTCTCACCTCTCACAAATATAAATAGAGAGGTGAATAATAATGGCTCATGCCTATACGCCGGGATTAAGAGTAGTAGAAAAAACTATTATATATAAAGAAAGAAGACTCCCTCTGAGAGGACAGGTAGTTGTTAAGAAGGGAGATAAAGTAGGTTCGGATAAAATTGTTGCCAGAACTGACCTTCCCGGAAATGTTCATATGGTAAATGTGGTAAATAAATTGAATATTACTCCTGCTGAAATAAAAGATTGTATGACGAAAAAAGAGGGAGATGTTATAAAGGTTGATGAAGTGCTGGCAAAAAGCAGCAGTTTTTTCGGTCTTTTTAAATCTATATGCACATCACCCATAAACGGTACTGTAGAGACCATATCCAGTGTTACAGGCCAGTTACTTCTTCGTGAAGCTCCCATACCGGTAGAAATAGCAGCCTATGTGGACGGAATAGTAGATGAAGTAATAGAAGCAGAAGGAGTAAATGTTAAAACCTGGGGAACCTATATACAGGGTATTTTCGGTGTTGGAGGAGAGGTAGTAGGACCGCTCAAGATTGTTTCAAAATCGGTAGATAAGCCTCTTACAGTTGATGATATTACAGAAGATCTATCAGGTAAGATAATAGTGGGAGGTTCTCTTGTAACAAATGATGTAATACAGAAGGCAAAAAAACATGGGGTAAAAGGTATTATTGTTGGAGGACTCGATGATAAGGATTTAAAAGAATTACTCGGTTATGACCTTGGTGTTGCCATTACAGGTCATGAAGAGATTGGTCTCACAATTGTCGTGACAGAAGGTTTCGGTCAGATAAAAATGGCAGAAAAAACCTATGATATTTTGAAAAGAAATGAAGGGTTAAAGACCTCAATAAACGGAGCCACTCAGATAAGAGCAGGTGTTATAAGACCTGAAGTCATTGTTCCTCTCATGGAAAAATATACTATGGAAGAGGTACAGCAGGAACATGAATCAAGGCAACAAACCGGCATGGATCCCGGAAGCCCTATAAGAGTAATAAGAAAACCCTATTTTGGTGTACTTGGAACAGTAGTAAGCCTTCCTCATAATCTTACCAAAATGGAAAGTGAAACAAAGGTCAGGGTAGTTGAAGTTAAACTGGAAACAGGGGAAACTGTTATATTGCCGAGAGCCAATGTAGAAACTATTGAGTCTTAGGGACGTGACCGCGTGACGCGTGACGCGTAACGGGTGAAGACCTGTTCTGCGCATCACGCATCACGCTTTACGCATCACGACCTTTACCATCTGGGTTTAAATTCTTTCGGTATAATAAAAGAACGGGGATTTGATGAACGAAGCCTTGCAGTTTCTTCATCAATTTTACTATCCCTTACAAGCTGCATGAGAGCAAGATCAACACTCTGCATACCTTCATCCCGGCTGCTGTGTATTATACTGTCTATCATCTTTGTCTTACCGTCTCTTATAACATTTGTCAGTCTCTGATTGTTGATAGCTACTTCAACAACTGCACATCTCCATGTACCATCCATTGTAGGTATGAGCTGCTGTGCTACTATGGACTTCAGAGAATTACAGAGCATAGATTTTATCTGTCCCTGCATCTTCCCTGAAAAGGTTTCAATTATTTTCTCTACAGTTCTCGTTACTCCAGTTGTATGCATGATGCCAAGTACAAGATTTCCCATGTCTGCAGCAAGAATAGCTTCCATAAGTGTATCCTTATCCATCATTTCACCTATCATTATAACATCAACAGATTCTTTCCTGGCCGCTCTGACAGCTTCCCTGAAACTGGCTGCATGAATACCTATTTCCCTGTGAAAGATATGGCTTTTTTTATTTTTATGTATAAATTCGAGAGGATCTTCTACTGTCAGTATATTGGCACTTCTGTTACTGTTTATATAATCGAGTAAACATGCCATAGTGGTTGTTTTTCCGCTCCCTGTAGGGCCTGTTATTACAACAAGTCCCTGTCTGTAACTGGCTATTGTCTTTAAAATATCAGGCAATCCAAGTATTTCCATAGAAGGTATCTCAGGTGGTATTATTCTGAATATTGCTCCTACACCATTGTGTTCTCTCAACATATTGCAGCGAAATCTGGCTATATTTGATACTTCATAGGTAAAATCCAGATCCCATTCCCTGGTGAATATGTCCATCTGTTTTTTTAAAAAAATGCCTGACAGTAACTCCCATGATTTTTCTTCAGAAACAGCAGGTAAATATAATTCCACTATTTCACCTTTCAGGCGCATTTTAGGAGGGAGCCCTACGGTTATATGCAGATCAGAAGCTTTTTCCTGAACCATAATTTTAAAGAGATCCTTCAGGGTATAATCCCAGGAAAGATTGGATTTTATTATTTTACCTGAATAGTTCATGGGAGGTTCTATAATAATTCCCAGAGCTGCACATCTGTCTTTTTTTAATATAGATACTGTTTCCTGCTGCCCCGGTTTAATTTTATCGTCTTTGATAAAATTTTTTACTGTATTTTTATCTACAGCAGCTTCCATTGCTACTTCCTGAGTTATAAGATTATTTTTTAGCAGAGATAAAACGGAAGAATCCATAGATTGCATGCCAATACTCCTGTTTGTTTCTATCAATGAATTAATCTGAAAAATCTTCTGTTCTCTTATTAGACTTTTAAGAGGAATACAGCCTGTAAGAATTTCAACTGCAGGATATCTTATGGATCTGGCTCTGGACGTAAGTAATTGCTGTGTTACTACGGCTTTCAATGATTCTGATAACATAGCTCCTGTCTGAATACTCTGTTCCTGAGGAAAAGAATCTATAATACGCTCAATAGTTGATGCACAGCTCAGGGTATTCATAGAGGACAGGACAAGACATCCTGTCTCTGCAGCAACCATAGCAAGCTCTATTGTTTCAGGGTCCCGAAGTTCATTTATAAGTATGACGTCAGGATCTTCAGAGATAGAGGCTTTAAGAGCTCTCAAATAATTCTTTGTATGTAAATCTATCTGCCTCTGTCTTATTATACTGTTTTTAGGTTTATGAATAAACTCTATAGGATCTTCTATTGTTATTATATGGGCATGTCTTTCACTGTTTATAAGATCCAGAAGGGCATGGAGTGTCGTTGTTTTACCACAACCTGAACCACCTGTAATCAGTACAAGGCCCTGTTCGAATCTCCCGAAAGCTGAAACTATTTCAGGCAGTCCCAGATCTTTAATAGAAGGTATTTTATCTGGCATAATCTTCATGACTATATTAAGACCTGCCCGGTGATAGTAGGCATTCGCCCGGAAACGATGGAAGTGTCTGTCATCATCTGTGAAGTTATACATAAAATCTACATGCATATTCTGTTCAATTTCTTTTTTCTCTTCTTCAGACAGTATCTGAGCTATTAAAACATCTGACATACCTTCTTTTAGAACAGGCATATCTACCGGTTGAAGTTCTCTCCAGAATCTGATATTAGGCTTCTGTCCTGTAGAAAGATGGAGCTCATTTGCACCCAGGGCAATAACTTTTTTTAAACATACATCAATAAATTCCAGCTTTACAGGTTTTTTTGCTTTTTTTTCTTCTCCCTCTTTCTCCTCTATAACCTGATCTTTTTCTCCGGAAAACTGTATTATTAAGGGTAAAGGTTTTTCTTTTATATCAATCAGATCAGTAACCTCCATAATAAGAGGTTTTTCATGGGAAACTATTTTTTCTCTCTGTAAATCCGTTAATTCCTTTACAGGTATACTGGCTATAAGTTTTTCTTCTTCTTTTATATCTAATTTTTCCCTGATATTCAGATTGGATATAATCATATTAAGATAGTTTAAAGAATCTGCTATTTCCAGTTCATCTTCCATGGCCTGGTTTCTTTTATAATCAAGAATTTCAAAAAATCTTTTATCTAATGTATCTATATGTTCCATTATAAAAGAAATTAAGGAATTTTCTTCCCTGGATGTTAACTGTTCCAGTAAATCAAGATAAAAATCATCGTTTTTTCCCTGGCTGAGATCTTCTGACCGGTTCTCTTCATTTTCTGGTTTCTCTATGTCTGCATTTGTATCATAGAGGTCTTTTTCTATCTCTTCGTCAGGTAAGTTGTCCAGTAAATCAAGATAAAAATTATCACTTTCTGGAACAGGTTCTTTTCTTATTTCAGTTACTATGTCTGAATATTTTTCTTCTTTATATGATTTTTTATATTCCTGCTCCTCTTTCTGTAATATCTTTTCTTCCGGAGGTTTTTCACTTTCCCTCCCTTCTTTCTCTAAAATCTGCCCTTCATGTTTTTTCTCTGTTTCTTTTTTTGCATCCAGTGCCTCTCTAATGTTCAGGTTAGATATAAGTATATTAATATAGTTTAAGACCCCTGCTTTTTTCTGATTTTCTTCCTCTTTTCTCTTATAATCGAAAACTTCGAAGAATCTATGGTCGAATTTATGGCTATTTTTGTTTATAGCCAGCATTAAAGAGATTCCTTTTTTAGTCAAAAAATATTCAATCAGATCGAGATAAAAATTATCACTTTCTCTGAGTTCTAAGACTTCTTCTTTTTCCTCTACTGCTTCCAGAGGTTTTTCTTCTGCTATCTCTGCCTCTGTTTTTTCTATATAATCATCAGGTTTTTCCCTTATTTCTTTCTCTAAATCTTTTTCTACTGTCTCTATTATTTCCTCCAGTGTTTCTACTGCAGGCTCCTCTTTCTCCTGTTCTTTTTCCGGGGCTTCAATCTTATGGCCTAATTCTTTTTCTACTGTCTCTATTATTTCTTCCAGTGTTTCTTCTGTATGAGCTTCTTTCATTATTTCCTCTATTTCTTCTGCTTTACCATGTTTTCTTATTAAATCTTCAATTTCTTTCAGCTTATTCTGAGCTTCCATGTTATGCCGGGAAATAGTTAAAACCTTATTCAATAATTCTCTGGATTTTTCATATATTCCCTTTTTTGTTGCATTATCTGCTGCTTTAAGGTAATTGGTTACAGCTTTTCTTACCCTTCCATGTTTTTCTAAAATAAAACCTGTATATATAAAAACATCTATATTGTCAGATTCAAGAATGGCCAATCTTTTCAGTTCTGGCATAATGTTATCATATTTTTTAGATTCGAAATTTAAGTGAATAAATTCGTTTAAAGCTTCACGATGATTGGCATCAATATTTAAAATTTTCTGATAACATTCAATAGCTTTTTCGAAATCTCCTGCACCTTTATAGAGGGAAGCCATAGACATGAGGACAGGAATATCTTCTTTGAGAAATTTGATTTTTTCATATACTTCTGCTGCTTTTTCAATTTTATTTTTATTTTTAAAATATTCCCATGCCTGTGTATAGGAGGTAATAGATTCTCCGATAAGACCTTTTCTGTAAAGAGCTTCAGCTTTTTCCAGAATATGTTCTACCTGAAAATCTTCAGGTGCTACAGTATTTTTTGCTTTATCAGCAATGGAATCATTTTCTCTGCTGTTAATTTCATCCACAGGTAAACCATCCCTCTCTATTTATTAAATAACTGTCTATAATCGTGATGCGTAACGCGTAACGCGTGACGCGAGGAAGGAAACTATTAATTAAATTCAATTCCTTAATATTTTTAGCCTCCTGGTCAAACATACTATGTCTATAACCACCCTATAGAATCTGTCATATGGTAGTTAACAGTAATTATATTTCTCTGCTCATTATAAACAATTTTTCATAAAAATTCAAAATATATTATAGAGTTATTTTTTCAAAAAGAATCATTGTAACTAGTAGGGAAAAAAATTTTTTTGAAGAATTTCTCTATATTCTTCAATTTTAAGGAGATAATTTATGAAAGCACTCATTACGAGCGGAGGACGTGGTACAAGGCTTCGTCCAATAACCAATACAAATAATAAACACCTCATACCTATTGCAAATAAGCCCATGCTTTTTTATGCCCTGGAAGCAGTTGCAGAGGCAGGTATAAAAGAAGTAGGAGTAATAGTCGGAAGTGATACGAAAAATGAAATAATTTCTGCCCTCGGTAATGGAACATTATGGGATATAAACATAACCTATATAGAACAGGATGAGCCACGGGGCCTTGCTCATGTAGTAAAAATCTCAGAACCCTTCATAGGAAAAGATAATTTTATCTTTTACCTGGGAGATAATATGATAGTAGGTGGTGTGAAACGTTTTATAGAAGAATTCGAAGCTTATAAACCTGACTGTCAGTTAGTCCTTGCCAGGGTTAAAGACCCTCAGCGTTTTGGAGTTCCTGAGATTAAAGACGGGAAAATTATATCAATAGAAGAAAAACCTGCAAAACCTAAAAGTCATTATGCAGTAACAGGGCTTTATATATATGATAATATCATATTTGAAGCAGTAAATAATATAAAACCAGGTGCCAGGGGAGAGCTTGAAATATCAGATGCCCATCAATATTTGTTGAATAAAGGCAAAGTCGTAAGATATTCAGAAATAACAGGCTGGTGGAAAGATACGGGAGAGCCGGAAGATCTTCTTGAAGCAAACAGGCTTGTCCTGGATAGAGCATTTGAACTTGAACATCGGCAAATTGAAGGTTATGTAGATGATTCTGATATAGCAGGCAAGGTAATAATAGGGAAGAAGACGGAGATTATTAACAGTATAATCAGAGGCCCTGTAATAATAGGAGAAAATATTTCCATAAAAGACAGCTATATTGGCCCCTACACGTCCATTCATAATAACTGTGAAATCTGTAACAGTGAAGTGGAATACAGTATTTTAATGGAGGAATGCAGGGTTATAAATGTAGATATAAGAATAGAAAGAAGCCTTCTCGGCCGTGGAGCTTCCATAATAAGATGTACAGGCAGACCAAGAAGCCACAGATTTTTAATAGGTGATCAGAGCAGGGTTGAAGTCGTTTAGGAATTTATAATCGTGATGCGTGATGCGTGATACGTGATGCGTGATGCGTGATGCGTAACGCGTAACGGGTGGTTTCACTCTTCACTCTTCACTCTCCACTACTCACTACAGCATCTGAACCCTGTATAAGGGTCAGGTGCATAGGAGCGGTGTATACTTCTTGTGGCACAGCGAAGACCTCCCGGCATATCTATTCCCCAGGAACCTCCTCTTGTCACCTTATGGGTAAATTCGTAATAATTATCTCCTCCATAATAGGGATAGCCAGGATAAACTCCGTACCATTCATCACACCATTCTGCCACATTACCTGACATGTCCATTACGCCGTAAGGACTTGCCCCTTCGGGAAATGAACCTCCCGGTAAAGGCCCTCTTCCATCATAAATATCAGGCATAAGTCTGACTAAATTTTTCTTTTTCATTTTCCAGTTATTACATTTATCTTTATCCCAGTTATTACCCCATGGCCAGAACCATCCCTTTGTGCCTCTTGCAGCCTTCTCCCATTCTGCTTCTGTAGGAAGTCTTTTACCTGCCCATTTTGCATAGGCTTTTGCTCCATACCAGGAAACCATTATAACAGGATAGTTTTCATAACCTTTCTTCGGTATGAAAAGTCCTTTCCGATCCTGATATAAGAGACAGTTACCGGATGTTATTTTAATATAAAAGACACCTTTTTCTTCTTCCTGATTGCCTGCTTTATTTAAAAATTCACAGTAATCTTTATTTGTCACTTCATATTTATCTATATAATAGGATGGAAGATGTACCTTATGTTTCGGATATTCCAGTATGTACCATTCTTCACATCCCCCTAAGAGTCCTATAGTGCTTTTTATCTGTTCCCCATTTGTTCCCATAATAAACTCACCTTCCGGAATCAAAACCATTTCTCCGTGATTTTCTATGGAAGATGGTATTTCCTGAGCTGAAACATTTAAAGACAGAAAAAGAAAAAATATTATTAAAAAATTTTTCATAGATTACTCCTGACAGACAAGCTGTTCCTTTTTTTCCTTTATTTTACTTGCAAACACTAAAGCACCAAGGAGACAGAAAAGTCCTCCTATGAGAATGGCATTCTGTGCACCTATCTTCTGTGCAAGAGAACCTGCAAAAATACTTCCTAAAGGCATGGTGCCCATAAAGGACATAGTATAAAGACTCATTACTCTGCCTCGCATATTTTCTTCTACAATGGTCTGTATGAGGGTATTACTTGATGTAAAAAAGACAATCATACCGTAGCCTGTTAAAAAGATCAATACCATTGATACATAAAGATTTGACGAAAAGGCGAAACCTGTGAGACCTATACCGCATATACATACACCTGCAGGGATAATTCTTTCGAGTCCTTTGCTTGTTTCTTTTGAAGCAATAGTGAGAGCTCCTGTGAGTGCGCCGAGGCCTGAAGCAGACATGAGAAAACCAAGAGTATGAGGGCCTCCATGGAAAATTTCTTTTGCAAAAACAGGCATGAGAACTCCATAGGACATACCCATAAAACTCACCAGAGCAGTAAGAAATAAGGTCATTTTAATAGGTAAAGAACTGAAAGCATAGGAAAAACCGTCTTTTATACCCTGAAAAACATCAGGTTTTTTCTTTTCTTTACTTTTACCGTTAATCTTCATAGCCAGAAGAGCAAAAATAATAGAAAGAAAACTTATACTGTTAATAAGGAAACACAGACCTTCTCCTGCCACTGCTATAAGTAGTCCTGCCAGTGTAGGACCTATCAGTCTCGCTAAATTGAAGAGAGATGAATTCAATGCGATTGCATTTCCAAGATGTTCTTTTTTTTCAACTATATCCACTACAAATGTCTGTCTTGCAGTCATATCAAAACTACTTATAATACCTGTAGCAAGGCTCAATATCAGTATATGCCATATGGTTATACTGTTTTTCAGAACCAGTATGGCAAGTATGAATGACTGAATCATATAAAGTATCTGTGTAATTAGAAGGATGTTTTTACGGCTTACCCTGTCTGCTATGACTCCTGCAAAAGGTGCCAGAAGGAATGTGGGGAACTGTGCTGTAAAACCAACTGCACCGAGTAAAAAAGATGAATTTGTCAGGCGGTATACAAGCCAGCTCATGGCTGTAAATTGAAACCATGTACCTATGAGAGATACACCCTGACCTATGAAAAACAGAAGATAATTTCTGGATTCTAAAGAACGGAATACCAGTTTTGTAGTGCTATGACGATTGGACATTTTTATCAGGCTTCAGAAGTTCAGAGTAATTTTATTTTCCCTTCTGAATTTTCCATAACTTTCCTTATATTATTTTTATGTTCATCTATATAAAATTTTTTTGCTGCTGACTTGATAAGAGATTTTAATGATATATTCTCTTCTGTCGGGTCTTCACCTTTTTTGATAAGTTCAAAAACCATCTCTTTTAAACCTTCCAGATAATATATATTATCTTTTATAAGAAATCTATCCTGCCTTTTCCCGTGAGATGGTATTACCCTGGAAAAATTCATTTCATCAAGGTATTTCAGGTTTTTTATATATACATCTATATGAGTACCCTGCAGTAAGGGAAAAGGATCTTCCACCATATCACCTGCAAGGAGTATATTGTCCGGCATTATCATTATTACGGAAGAATCTACTGAATGTCCCGGCAAGTATTTTATTTTTACAATAGAGTCTCTATCTTGAAATATTAGCTCACTGTCAAAGATAAGGTTCGGAGGTATTATTTCAATTTTTTCCTTTACCATTTCAGGGTGGTTCTCTGACATTTCTTTGAGAGTTTTTTCTCCTTCACTGTTGATTAATTCCAGACATTTACTGTGTGCTATTATGTCACAGTCTTTAAAAGCACTGTTACCCCATATATGATCGAAATGAGAATGGGTATTTACTGCATAAATTTTTCTTTTCAGATTATTGCAGTAATCCAGAATTTTTTTTATAGACATAGGCCCCATATAAGTGTCTACAATAAATATCCTTTTCTCTGTTACTATTACAGGGAGATTAAAACAAAAAGGTTCTGGAAAATGAAAAACAGATAGTTCTGCCATAATTATCTCCTTAATATCGTGACGCGTGACGCGTGACGCGTGACAGGGTTAAAATACCAATTGTATGGCCTTAAGCTCTTGTTAATCTTACTGTAACATGATAAAATATTTTTATAAGTTAACCTTATTACAGGAGTGTGAAAAATGCAAATTTCCGGTAATTATCATATAAGAAATCAACAGATAGTAAAAAAAGAATCGAAAGATATGTCTGAAATAGATATTTTTCAGATAGATACTTTTCAGAAATCACCGAAAATAGAAAATATAGTAACTCCCGGCAAAGTAGATGAAATTCCATGGCGTAAAGATCAGAGACCTGCAAAATATCTCGGAACTACAGAAGATGGAAAAATCCATATTGATAATGTAAGATGGGGTTTTAAAGAAGCAGAGCAAAAGGAAAACTGGGACCCTGTATTTAAAGAGGTATCCATAGATCCGTCTAAAATAAAAGATGTTTATTTTGTTGTAAAACCATTCAGCCCTGAATGGATTGCAGGTCATACACTGGCATATTTCGAATTTGAAGATGGCTGCGGCATGAAAACCTCTGATGGAGAGACTCAGAACGGATTTGTAGTTTCTTTTGAAGCAAGGCTTAAAGAAGGTCAAACTTATAATCCTCTGCAGGGTATGAAAAAAGATAAATATAAGAGTGTTTATCAGCTTGGCAGCTGGAAAGATGTTGTACAGAAAACCTGCAGAAGAGAAGGACGGGCACTTATAAGATATAAGCTTAATCTTACAGGTGAACAGAAAGAGGGATTTTTAAAGAACAGTCTCGACGCATCTTTAAAAGATATAAGTGATGAATCCTATCATACTACAAGAAATAGCTGTTATTCAAATCAGCTGAATCTTTTAAATTCAGTTTTGCCGGAGGAACAACAGATAAAAGAATGGCTTATCCCCGGAGTAATACGCAGTCCTCAGTCAAGCCTTCCGAAAATGGGAAGCTTTGTCCTTGGTTCTAAAGGAATCATAGATGATTCCGCTCCTGTTATGACAGAACCTGATAAAAGTCTTTTCCCTGAGAAAAAAGAGAAAGGATCTTTTATAAAAAATGCCATAAAAAAAGTAAGTGAAATGAAAGGATGGCATGTAATGTCAGGTGTTGCAGGAGTTCTGCTGGGCACTGCCCTGGGAAGTCTGGCTCTGCCTGCTGTAGTGGCTCTTCCCACTCTCGGTCTTCTTGGAGGAGTTCTGGGAGAAGAAACATCCCACTGGATGGAAAGAGAAAGCCATACTGTAACTGAACCTTCTGAGAAATATTTTCAGTAAAGAGCAGAAATAATGAATACTGCAGTCAGAATAGCCCTGATTATAAAACCGCCTGATCTGTTGTGGTACTCAGGGGTTATTGAGAAATAACCTCATCGTATTTACAGTCTATATCGTGACGCGTAACGCGAGAATAATAGCCGTTCTAATAATTTGACGGACTTATTTTTTTGCAGTTCCTTAGTTCCTCTATAGGAGAGATTGTATTTGTAATTAAAGAGTATAGGAATTTTTATTTTTTATGGCATAAAATAGAGCTTTAGATAAAAACTGTTGAGAGGCAGTTTATCTAAATAATTAATAATCATGAGGTTTTTTATGGTTGTATCTTTATTTGATGAAATGATAATTATGTTAACCCTTTCGGTTATTTCTTTATGTATATGTTATCGACTGAAAGTCCCGAGTATACTGGGATTTTTTATTACAGGAGCTATCGCCGGCCCCCATACTTTCAAATTTGTGAAATCTGTCCATGAAGTTGAAATACTGTCAGAAATAGGAGTTATCCTCCTGCTTTTTACTATCGGTATAGAGTGTTCCATAGCACATCTGGTGCAGTTTAAAAAACCTGCTCTTCTGGGAGGTTCAATTCAGGTAATTTTTACTGTCCTTTCTACATTTTTTATATTAAAATTCTTAGATTATAAATTCGGTGAAGCAATTTTTGCCGGTTTTCTTGTGTCTCTGAGCAGTACTGCTATTGTTTTAAAAATTATTCAGGGAAGAGGGGAAATGGATAGCCCCTATGGAAGGGTATCGCTTGCCATATTAATATTTCAGGATATTATTATAGTTCCTATGATGTTATTTACCCCTGTTCTGGGAGGAAATAATATTACGTCAGATACTTCAATTATTGTAATTTTAGTGGAAATAATAGCCATTATTGCCATTGTAATCACAGGTGTAAAATGGATTGTTCCCTATACTTTATACAGAATAACGAGGACCAGGAGTAAAGAGCTGTTTATATTGACTGTTGTACTGATCTGTTTCGGAGAGGCATGGATAACATACAGCGCCGGTCTTTCCCTTGCTCTTGGAGCTTTTCTGGCAGGTATAATCATATCAGAGTCAGGCTACGGTCATCAGACTATGGCAAGTATTTTACCTCTGAGAGATTTATTTATGAGCTTTTTCTTTATCTCCATAGGTATGCTTTTGAATACAGGTTTTATTTACGAAAATTTCTGGATTATTATTCTTATAACCCTTGTTGTAATTCTGGTAAAGTTTATAATAGCAGGTTTTGCCACTGTATTGCTTGGCTATCCTTTTCGTACTGTTATTTTAGTCGGACTTGCTCTATCTCAGATAGGAGAGTTTTCCTTTATATTATCAAAAACAGGTATTACTTTCGGATTAATGTCCGATTATGCCTATCAGATATTTCTTTCCGTGTCAGTTCTTACTATGGGTCTCACTTCATTTATAATAACCCTTGCAAAACCTCTGTCACATATTGCCCTGAAGTTTCCTGTTAAATTGAAAACAGTTATGCTCTCTGAAGAAGATGGGGAAGAGCCTGATAAAAAAGATAAAATGGAAAATCATGTAATTATAATAGGGTTTGGAGTAAATGGAAGAAATCTTGCCAGTGCATGTAAGATTACCGGTATTTCCTATGTTATTATAGAATTAAATTCTGATACTGTGAAGCGTGAACGATTGAAAGGTGAGCCGATTTTCTACGGAGATGCAGCATACGAGGCAGTCCTCCATCATTTTAATATTGAGAAAGCCAGAATTGCTGCCATAGGCATAAATGATCCTCCTGCAACTCTCAGGATTACAGAAGCTGTGAGAAGATTGAATAAAAGTATATATATTATAGTGAGAACCCGTTTTGTCCAGGAAATCGACTTTCTTTATAAACTCGGTGCAAATGAGGTTATTGCAGAAGAATTTGAAACATCAATTGAAATATTTGCCAGAGTGTTAAAGAAGTATTTTATACCATCAAACGAAATTGAAGGAATTATCTCCCGTTTTAGAATGAATGAATATAAAATGTGTCGGACATCTCCTGACCTGTGCAATAACATTCAGGATTTAACCTGCATACCTGCTATTGAAATCACGTCTCTTCGTCTCGGGAATGTAGATTTTATAACAGGTAAATCTTTAGTAGAACTTGATTTAAGAAAAAAATATGAAATTACATTACTGGCAGTTCAGAGGGATTCCCAGGTAATATCAAATCCTGATGGAAATACTGTTCTGAAGGAAAATGACCTGCTTATTCTACTTGGAACAGCAGAAAAGATAGCAGGTTTTTCTAATCTTAAATAAGGGTTATGGGGGGTGGGGCAGGAAGGTTAAAACCCGGAACCTGAAACCTGATTTAAATCTGGTCTGTTCTTTTCGGCTCAATAGCAGTGAGTAAATTTTTTATTTTTTTATTATATTTTTTTCTCAGTATATGTACCTGATCCCTGAAGGCTTTTTCTTCTTCCCAGCATTCACATTCTTTACCTTCAAGAGGTTTGACTTTATGGATTTTACAATTTTTGCTGTTATCATCATAAAATACACATGGTGTTTTAATATCGTATAATCTTTCCCCGCATAAATCTTTGTTGGCAATATCTTCCCATTCATGGCGGCGAATAGTTCTTATGCCATTGTTTATTACAGTATAATTTTCTATAAATGCACTCTCAGAAATGTTCAGATATTCAGCTATTTTTTCTGCCTCTTCCTGAGTAAGACTACAGGGCCATGTCCAGCAGCATCCTCCGCATTGAACACATTCGTCTTTCCCCAGAACAGAGGCATTGGGATTGGTTATAGATCTTTTATCCATAATATCGTTGTAATTATCCATGGCTCTGTCCAGACTGCCATCAAGATATTCCACCATTGTGTTGAAATATATACATAGAGAATGTTCTATATAGTTTAAAATTTTAAATGTACCTGATTTATAAATTTCAATATAGCATAATTGTCCCCAGAAACTCCAGTAAACTTCTTTGTTATTTGTAAATAATTGTTTCTCCATATATTATTTTATGACTCCTTCAATTAAATAATGTTCTATGAAATAACTGGATTATATAAATTATAACATAAAATATAAAATTAAGATCATGAAAAAAATATATAAATTAATTTTCATTAATTAGAAATATTTTCAAAGATAATTAAGAAAAATAAGTATAAAGCTGTTTCTATACCATTTTGCTGTTAAGCATTGACATTTTAGCTTGCTGTGGTAATTACTTTGACCCAATATTCACGGTTAATTTTTTCATTTTCTTCCACATCTATAATATTTACCTTTATTAATTATCTTTGAACAGGCTTTTAAAAGGAGGTTAAAACAGCTTACAAATAGTGTATTAAACAGTATCATTATGAATGTTTAATATAGAATCCTAATAAGTGTATCAAAAAACTTTCTCCTCGAAGGCAAGATTAAAAAACTTTATTTATGTAGAAAAAGATGATAGAATATAAAAAAAGTAAGTATTGAGATATAATGAGTCAGTAATCAGCTTTTTGCTGAAATTTTTCATCAGTTATGTCATATAGGATCTGCTTATGAGAATGATCCTCATATAGATCTATGAATTTTTACTACCGGGTAATTATTTTAAAAAAGGAGAATCTGTCCTGTGGAAATTCCTCTTTCAGGCGATATTATTGTTATTCTGGCCCTCGCTACTGTGATGTTATTCATTTGTATTCATTTGAAAAAAATAAATAGCTTCAGAATCTCTCTGAAAGTAGGTGGTATATATTGAATTTGCTTTTTCAAAAATTCAAAGAGATTTTATTTATAGTGCTTCCGGTTATAATTATTGTATTGCTCCTGAATTTTACTGTTGCACCTCTTGAAACTACTGTATTGATAAGATTTTTTATAGGAGCATTTTTTATAATTATTGGCTTATCCATATTTTTATTCGGTGTGGAAATCGGTATTACTCCTATAGGCAACCTGATAGGCTCAAAAATAACTAAAACGAATAAAATCTGGATAGTTATAGTTGCCGGATTGATACTGGGCTTTTCTATTTCAATTACCGAACCGGATCTCCATATAGTTGCCGGACAAATAGATTCTATAACATCAGGCCAGATAGCCAGGCATAATATTATTATAGTCGTATCTCTGGGCATTGCGGGAATGTTAACCATTGGTCTGGTAAGAATAGTTAAAAATATTCATCTGAACAAAATACTGACCATTCTCTATGGCGCAATTTTCATTTTGGGATTATGTACATCACCCGAGTTTCTGGCTATAGCCTTTGATACTTCCGGAGCCACTACAGGAGCCATGACTGTTCCTTTTATTCTGGCCCTTGCCGCAGGTGTTTCCGGATTAAAAAAAGATAGTAAAGCTTCTGAAGAAGATAGTTTTGGCCTTATTGGAATTGCTTCTACCGGACCGATAATATCTGTTATGTTTATGAATGTTTTTTCAAAAACAGATGAACTTAAAGGTAGCCTTGAACATATAGTCAGCTCTCCATCTTCAATTCTTGCGCCTTTTATTCGTAAATTACCCCATGTTTCAGGAGAAATTTTACTGGCTCTCATTCCAATATTAATAATATTCTTAATTTTTCAAAAAATTTCTTTTAAATTGTCCGAAAAAGCTTTTAATAAAATTTTGAAGGGACTTCTCTATACATTTATAGGACTCGTATTTTTTTTGCTTGGCGTAAATGCAAGTTTTATGGATATTGGCAGTACTATGGGCTATAAAATCGCCTCTCTGGAGAACAAGTATATTCTGGTATTTATAGGTTTTATCATGGGAGCAGTAATAATACTGGCCGAACCGGCTGTTCATTTATTAACTCATCAGATAGAAAGCGTCACAAGCGGTTATGTAAAAAGAAAATTTGTATTAATTGCATTTTCCGCAGGTATTGGTTTTGCAGTAGCTTTGTCTATGTTAAGAATATTAATTCCTGAAATTCATTTATGGCATTATCTATTGCCCGGATATTTTATTGCTATAATTATGACTTATTTTGTTCCCGGTTTATTTGTAGGAATTGCCTTTGATTCCGGCGGAGTTGCTTCGGGCCCTATGACTGCGACTTTTGTAATGGCATTCACTCAGGGCGCTGCTGAAGCAATAGAAGGAGCCAATATTTTAACAGATGGACTGGGAATGATTGCTACTGTAGCATTAACTCCAATAATCGCCTTACAGATACTGGGTTTTATTTTTAAAATAAAATCCAGAAAGGAGGGAATAGTAAAACATGGGAAATGACCACTCTTTAAAAGAATTTGAACTAATATGTGTTATAGTAAATTTCGGACTGGGAACAAGAGTTATTAAAATAGCCAGTAAAAATGGCGTGTCAGGTGGCACTATTCTTTTAGGAAAAGGAACTGTCAGAAATCGTATATTAGAATTTCTGGACCTTTATGATGTGAGAAAAGAAATTATTTTAATGGTATCAGAGAAAAAAACAGCTCATGAAGCTCTTGAAGCCCTGGATAAACAATTACATTTAAGAAAACCGGATCATGGTATAGCCTTCAGTACTTCTGTACAGAATTTCTTAGGTACCGGTAATTATGAATATAAAAAAAAGAAGGAAAGCAGGGGTGGAGAAAATATAATGTATAACGCAATTTTTGTGATTGTTGACAGAGGAAAAGCAGAATCGGTTATGGATGTGGCTACTAAATCAGGTTCCAGAGGAGGCACTATAATCAATGCAAGAGGTTCCGGTATCCATGAAACTCAAAAACTTTTTGCAATAGAAATAGAGCCTGAAAAGGAAATTGTTCTGATAATAGTAAAAAATGAGATTACAGAACTGGTAGTCACTTCAATCAGAGACGAGCTTAAAATCGATGAGCCGGGAACGGGTATTATTTTTGTTCAGGAAGTAAGTAAAGCTTATGGTATACTCTGATGTCTTTTATAAAAAGATGCTGTTCCGCTAATACTTTGTTTCGGTTTTATTTCATGATAAACAAAACATGTAACACTTTCTAAAATGTTCCACAAAATATTTGACATACCATGTCTGTTGGGCTAAAATTATTTTGCTATGGAAAATTTGATATTTAATAAATATAAAATTTTAAAAACAATCCCAGGCGGAGAAAAAACATCTTTTTATCTTGTAGAAGATATTAATACAAAAACCACTCTTCTGTTAAAACAAATAAAAATAGATACTTCAAGTGATTTTTATAAACCTGTCATAGAAGAATATAAAGAAAAAAGTAAAGAACCTATAAAGATAGATAAGAAACCATCTTCTCCTGCTATACTTGATTTTTTTATGGATGATGACTATTTTTATCTTGTCCTGGAATATAAAAGTGAAAGAAGTCTGAGAATAGCTGTTTCCTATCCTTCTATAGGTAAAATTATAAATAACCGTTATGTAATAGTAAATGGTATTGCTGCAGGGGGATTTGGCGTAGTATATCTGAGCCGTGATCTTAACCTCCCGGGTAAACAATGGGCTGTTAAAGAAATGCATCAGACAGAGGGAATTCCTCTGGATGTTGTAGAGAGAAGTTTCCGTATTGAATCACAGATACTTGCCGGTCTTGAACATCCCAATATTCCCGGTATATCTGATTTTTTTGTGGAAGATAAAAAATTATATCTTGTAATGGATTATATAGCAGGTGAAACAGTTGATAAAATGATAAAGAATTTAAAGGAACATGATTATTTCCCTGAAGATACTGTTATTATCTGGGCTCTCACTGTATGTGACGTTTTAAAATATCTTCATGAACGTCCCAAACCTATCATATTCAGAGATCTGAAACCTTCCAATATTATGATTACTAACCAGGGGAAACTGAAATTAATTGATTTCGGTATAGCCAAAATTTTCCAGGGTTCAACAAGTCAGGTAACTCAATATGCCCTTCTTACCGGAGGATATGCTCCTCCTGAGCAGTGGCTTGGAAAAGCGGAAATTAAAAGTGATATATATGCCTTTGGAGCAACATTTTTTCATATTATTACCAGGCATCATCCAAGAGATTTTACTCCCTATTTTCCTCCTGTAGAAGAGCTTAATACTTCAGTTTCTCCTGCTTTAAGCAAAATTATAGCAAAAGCCCTTGAACTTAAACCAAAAGACAGATTTGAGTCTATAGGTGAAGTAAAAAAGGAATTACTCAATCTTCAATCTGTAAAAAAAGGCTTCAGTCATATTTCTATGGCAGGAGAATATGAGGATAAAGGTGATTTTTTTAGCGCCAATTTTGAATATATGAAAGCTCTGGATTTTGATGAGAAAAATTATAACATTCTTCTGTCCATAGCCAGATGTTTTGAGAAACTTGGTTTTTCCGATAGAGCATTTGATGTATACCATAAAATATTAAACCTGGATATACCGGAAAAAGTAAGGAATAGTATTTTAGAAATATGTAAACCACCTGCCGAAGATGACGATGAAGTCACAGTAATAAAGTTTAAAAGACCACCTGACCTGAATAAACAGGTTTCTTATATTGTTCCTTCCAGAAAGCAGAAAAAAGCACCGGAAGAAAGTCAAATTATTTCAGAGGCCCCCCCACTGGAGCCAGAGGAAGAGATAGAAAAAAACGAAAAAAATCAATTTGTTCCAGAAATTATAGAAAAGCCCCTGGAACCAGAGGAAGAGATAGAAAAAAACGAAAAAAATCAAGTTGCTTCGGAAATTATAGAAAAGCCCCTGGAGCCAGAGGAAAAGATAGAAAAAATTGAAGATAAAGATATTCCACCTGTTTTATTTGAAGATAAAAAAAATGATTTTATGATAAAAGATAAAATTCAGTCAATTCAGGAAATAAAAAATGAATTTTTCAAATTACATAGCAAAAAAAAGTCTAATGACTATATATATAAAGCAAGAGAATATCAGAACAGAGGGGATTATTTTAATGCCAATCTGGAATATGTTAAAGCTCTTGAATTAGATAAAGAAAATTATGAACTTCTCCTTGATATAGCCATGTGCTGTGAAAAATCAGGTTTGAAGAAAAAATCTCTTGAATATTATAACAGGCTGCTCAAACTGAATATACCTGAAAAATTAAGGAAGGAAATTCAGGAAAAGCCAGGTTTTATAATTACAGATATGGAAAAAGAAGATGGAAAAGGAGATAATAAAAAAATCAGCAATCTTCAGATCTGCAATTCTGAAAAAGAGATAGATAAATCTCTTTTGCCGGAAAATAAGACCTGTCCCGTTAATGAGTTTGTGCCTCACATACCTGTGAAAGACAGGACTCTTCCCGTAGAATTAACTGAATTTGTGCCTCACGAAAAGATATCTGTGAAAGACAGGACTGTTCCCGTAGAATTAACTGAATTTGTGCCTCACGAAAAGATACCTGTGAAAGACAGGACTGTTCCCGTAGAACCAACGGAATTTGTGCCTCATAAAAATATACCTGTGAAAGACAGGACTCTTCCCGTAGAATTAACTGAATTTGTGCCTCACGAAAAGATACCTGTGAAAGACAGGACTCTTCCCGTAGAATTAACTGAATTCCATGGCGAACCTTTTATTTCATATCCTTCCTGTCATAATGTTCATGATTACTATAGTGAACTCTTATATGAAAGGGATGGCAGTGGCTGTATTTCTTTTCTTCTTAACAAAGATTCTATTAAAATAGGCAGATTACCTGAAAATGATCTTTGCCTTGACTATGATCTTCAGGTTTCTTCAAAACATGCACTGATTACATCACAGGGAAAGAAATATTTCATTGAAGACCTGGGAAGTACAAATAAAACCTATGTAAATGGTATGAGAGTAGATGTAAAAACAGAATTAACCCATAGTGATGAAATAAAGATTGGAAATATAAAATTTAATTTTATGGAACCACAGAACTCTGATAAAAAAGATATATTTCTCTCTTCAGAGAAAATAAAATTCGGTAAAAAACTCATCTACTACAGAGAAGGTAAAGGGGATATTGTTTTTTTTATTGATAGACCTGCTGTCAATATAGGCAGGGGGCCGGGAAATGATATCTGTCTTGATTATGATCTTCAGGTTTCTTCAAAACATGCACTGATTACATCACAGGGAAAGAAATATTTCATTGAAGACCTGGGAAGTACAAATAAAACTTATGTGAATGGAATGAAAATAGATGTGAAGACTGAATTAAAAGAAAATGACGAAATAAAGATTGGTAATATTAATTTTAAATTCAGTCTTTAATGGAGAACTAAATTATCTTGCCGGACTTTATAATTCAGGAGGTTCCACTATGATATTCTTTATTATAATATTATCAGTAATATTATTCATACTCTTCTTTATACCTTTAATACTCGGTATTCCTGCTGTATATTTTACTCTCAGATTAAATCAGAGGCATGAAATCATTCCATATGATAGGAAAGAACTTCCTCATACCTGTATGGATTTCTTTTCGTCATGCTATAAGGATCTTTTTTCCATGGGGTTTTCCCATATATCTTACTATAAACATACAGGTGTTACTAACAGTCCTGATGCAGTTACCTATGTAGGATTTTTATATAATTCTAAAAGTAAAGTTACAGCCTCTGTAATGTATGCCATTCATGGAAATATCAGGAACGGTTATATAGAGCTTGCCAGTAAATTCAGAGATAGTTCCCGTATAGTTACCTATAATTCTACCTCTTCTTCTTCTTTCACCTACCCTTCCCATATTATTATGAGAAAGGTGAATATTAAAAATACAGAAGAACTCTTTCATGATCATCTTATGTCAGTAGAAAAATTAAAGGGTTCTACCTGGCTTATAGAGCCTGATTTGAGGAAATATATGTATGAAGCCAATGAGGAGACAAGAGAAATTTTATCCTATCAGGTAGAAAAGGGATTAATGAGGGTCTGTGACGATGGAACCACTTTCGGCCCTACATTTACCGGTGCTTTCGGAATGGTAATTAAAGAATGGATACTTTTTAAATGGTTTAAAATCAGTTAGGATTCTATTATAAGTTGAGAGTTTAAAGTTAAAATTAACCAGACCTGAACTATAAACCTTAAACTATAAACGTCCCTTCACTCTTCACTCTCCTATGCTTCAACTCAACTCCGCAGAAAACAAGAATTATCTTAATCAACTTAGTCTCACCTGTCAGTTGCTTTAAATCCCTGTCTTTTTCATACCTTTCTAACTCTTCCTCTGCCTCAAGGATTTTAGATTTCAATTTACTTTCACTGTATTCTGAAAGAGTTATATATTTTATTTCAAATAAATATGAATATTTTATCTTTGGATATTTTATAAAATGAGGTAATAACACTATATCACAGAAACCACGGTTCAGTTCATCTTCACTTTTTGTTATATAATAATTTGAAAAATTCAGATAAACCCGTAAAAAGGTCTGTATTGATTTCTCTCCTTCTATATAATCACGTAAAGCAGTCTGATTTTTCATCTCTTCTGTTATATAATCAATCAGCCCTACCCATTTCCCTTTATAGGCAAAATCCATGAATAAATTCTTTAATTTAAAGAAATCTATATTAAATACTCCTGTATCTCTGTAAGCATCTATTATATATTCATAATATAATTGCCTTATCACTTCATTTGGAATAATGAGAACAGGCTCTTCTTCTTCAGGGACATGATTTATGGTTAAAAGGCCGAAATAATATAAAAGGGAGATAAAATTTTCCGGATCTGTTATTCTATCTACGGGAAAACTCCTTGCTATATTTGAACTTATCTCTCCATCTTCAAGAATTTTCTTTAATTTTTCAAAATTCCCGTTTACCCTGTGCTGGCCTTCTACATCAGTTATTATAAGATATCTGAGTTTTTTATAGTCTGTTCTTATATTGTGGTCTAACATATCTTCCGGGATGTTATTATGACTGATATATTCACTCATAAAGTAAAGAACCATATCTGAATTATACATTCTGTTTTTTTCGTACTTAGAAAAAAGATAATTATTATACCACGGTTTCATTATTTCTATCATCCCGTCTGGCTGAGCTTTTATTAAGCCTTCCTTTGTATAGTAATCTAACATATAAGTAACTTCTTCTTCTGTAAAACCAACCATTTCATTAAAGGCAGGAAGGCCTGTCATGTTATATCCTATATTAAATCCGCTTGTTACATCATCCATTGTAACAGGTGATACTCCTGTTATAAATAACTTCGATACAGGAGCGTCTGATCCGGTTGTTCCGGCTTTTATTACATTGAAAAAATGTCTGTAAAATCCTTCTCCATGAGTTATTGCCATATATTGTTCTTTACCCTGGGAAGCGATTATCGTATTGGTAAAATTATCATATTCATCTATTAAAAGATATATTTTGCCTTTATTTTTAACAAAACTTATAAGATATTTTAAAATTTCCGAAGCATCTTCTGTATTTTCTATAGTTCTATACATTTTCCCATCATAATCTTCTATTAACTCTCTATATTGTTTAATAAATTCCAGACAGGATAGCTTTATTGTATTATTAAAAGAAGATTCTACTTTATTAATATCTGATTTTACTTCTGAAAAATTAAATTTTAATATTAAATATTTATATTTCTCCTCTGTTGGGTTATCATAAATATAAGTGCCAGAGAAAATATCTTCAAAATCATCTTTTCTTTTTATGTCATAATAACACTCCATAAGAGACAGAAAGAGAGATTTACCAAAACGTCTGGGACGGATGAAAAATAGATAGGGAGGATTATCTTCTATATTTTCTATAAATCTCGTCTTATCTACATAATAATAATTCTGTCTCCTTATTCTGTCAAAATCAGATATGCCATAGGGAATTCTTTTTCTCTTCATAAAACTTCACCTCTTTATTATTATATCAGAGAAAACTATTGATTTTTTATCTTCTATAACAAGAATTTTTTTCATATATTTGCTACCTTTTTTCTGTTATACAGCAGACTTCCCTGAAGGCATCTTCCAGTCTTACAGATATATCTTCTGCCTTCTCGTAATTCCCTTCTTCCAGGGCAAGTTCCAGTTCCATAGAAATTCTTCTCATCTTCTCTGCAGTTATGTTTGCCGATACCCCTTTCAGAGAATGGGCATAAAGGCTGCTCTTTTTGAAATTTTTCACTTTTATGGACTCTTTTAACTTTTCCATAATAGAAGTTATATCTTCTATTGCCAGTGAAAGGATTTTTTCTGCCACGTCTTTTTTATTATCAAACCTTTCCAGAAAGGCTTTTTCATCGAAAATCATATGACCTGTCTTTTCTTCTCCGTCTGCAATTGCTCTCACCTTTACCGGCGGTTTCCCTTTAAATACCCTCTCTATGACTGTTTCTATATCCTTCGAGTCAAAAGGTTTTGCCACATAATCATCCATGCCTCCATCAATACACTTCATACGGTCTTCCTGCAGGGCATGGGCAGTCATGGCTATAACAGGTATATGAATATCCATTTTCCTTTTTTGCTTCCGGAATTCCTTCTCCCGTATCTGTAACGGAAAAGAAGATTTCTGCCATATTTTCTTTCATTTCTTTCAGTTTTATATGGAGTATGACTTCTCCTTCTTTCGTGAATTTTACTGCATTATTTACAAGGTTATATATAATCTGGCAGAGTCTTGCAGGGTCTCCTTTAAGAGATAAAGGTACATTTTCTTCAATATGACAGGCAAAAACAAGACCTTTCTCGTAGGCAGAAAGTGCCAGTGAATCGAGAATTTCTTCCACAGTTCTCCGAAGATCAAATATGACTGTGTCAAATTCCAGTTTTCCTGCTTCTATCTTTGAGAAATCCAGTATGTCATTTATGACATTCAGAAGAGAGCCGGCAGAAAGTTTTGCAATGGAAGCATATCTTTTCTGTTCTGATGTAAGGGATGTATCCATAAGGAGTCCTACCATGCCTATGACTCCGTTAAGAGGTGTTCTTATTTCATGACTCATGTTTGCAAGAAATTCACTCTTTGCCCTGCTTGCCTTTTCCGCCTCTTCCTTTGCCTTCATCAGTTCTTCTTCTATTCTTTTTCTGTCAAGAACATTGGAAAATATGTCTCCTATGAGTTTTACAAGTTTTATGTCTTCTTCAGTCCAGTATTTTTCTTCCCTGTCTGTTTCAAAGGCATAGTGTCCCATAAGTTTATTGTTTGCATAAAGGGGTATTGCAAGATTTGATTTCATACCGAGAGATTGCCAGAATGTTTTCAGATTACCTGCTCCATCGGGAAGATTATCCACGCTGGGCACATAAATATATTCTGCCTTTTTGAGATTTCCCACCATTTCCAGGAATAAAGCCTTCAAATCCACTCCTGAAAGAGCTTTGCTTCTTTCCACAGGATCAATAACAGTGTCAGGTTGCTCCCAGTGATAAATTTTTTTTATTATAAAATCATCTGGATAGAGCAAAATGGCACAGGATTCCACACCTGTAAACTCTCCTATTTCTTTGAGGGAGAGATTTACCTTTTCATCTATTTCCTCTATGGGAATATTTATAAATCTTGTAGATATGGTTGTGGCAAGTTCTTCCAGTTTACTTCTGTGACTTAACTCTTCCTTTATTTTTTCTATTTCTTCTATTTTTTTCAGGGCTTTTTCCAGTTTCAGAAGGATTTCCTCTCTTGTTCTCTCACTCATCTATGTAAATACCTCTTTTCTTTTTATACATATTATATGTGCAGCAGGTAACCTCCCGTCACGCGTCACGCGTTACCCGTCACGCCCCTACAGTCTTGCACTGATTAAATTCCCACTCGTATATCTCTTCAGTCCGTAAAAAAATACCATTCTGGAAATTACTACAGATACGATGGCCACTCCTGCCAGAATAAAAAACTTTTCCCATGTAAAATCCTTTACTATACTTACTGGTATGGTAGAAATAAAGGCAGCAGGTATTACTGTAAATAAAAGTATTTTTGCCATACCGTCAAAGATTTTTAAAGGATACATAGAAAAACACAGTATTGTTTCTATCATAAGATTGGCAAATCCTGAGCCTCTGCCGGTAAAAAAAGTAAAACTGTGGACTGTTACACTGAAGCATGTAAGTATAATGGCTGCCAGTATACCTGCCAGTGTAAAAAGTAATAAAGATAAAGGGTCGAATCCCTTCAGTACAATCACTATACCTGTTCCGAAGAGAATATCTCCAAGAGAACTCATGGATATTTTACCGAGTAAAATATTTAAGAGAGGATCTTTTGGCAGGGTAAGATAGAAATCCAGTCCCCCTTCTTCAATAAGCCTGGCTATTTCTCTTCTGTTGGCAAAGAGTCCTGAACTTATTCCAAATGCAAAGGCTGACATGGCGAAAAGGAGCAGAACATCTTTAAATTCCCATCCTTTTACTGTAGAGACTTTTCCGAAAAATATATACCAGAAGATTATCCAGAATATATCATTTATTACCATGGCAAACATTTGCCCCAGAAAACTCAATCGGTATTCCATGGCAGTTTTAAAATTAAGCTTAAAGCATGTATAGATAAAATCTAACTGTTTAAACATATGTTAGTGACATCAGTCACGCGTCACGCGTTACGCGTTACGCGTCACGATTTCATCCTCCATTAATATTTAACCGTCTCAATCCACGGGAATATATAAAATAACATATGACACCAGTGATTAAAATCCATATAGACTGCATTTTAATTACATAGAGAAAATGTATCCAGTCAAATTTGATAAAGAGTTTTGCCGGCTCATAAACCATAAATCCGAAAGGAAGATTTACAGCTATTTTTTTTAATAAAGGAGGAAAAAAATCAAGTGGTATAAGCATACCTCCGAAAACAAATATTATTTTGTAATATATGAATGATGCCATGTTTACATCTTCCAACCAGAAAGCAGAGAGGCCTATAGACATTCTTATAAAGAATTCCATAATGGTAGCAAATATTACAGTAATAATAAGAGGTACTATAGTAAGAAAATTAAAATTTATTGGCCCTGCCATAAAATAAATCAGAATACTTCCTGCAAAAAAGTTTGTGATTAACTGAGGCAGAAATTCTCCTGTCCATAGGGATAACTGGAATAAGAGGTAATTATAGGGCTTATTCAGCATGTAGGCAATATTACCTGATTTGACTTCCTGGTCTATTTTTTCTTCAGGTCTTCCTCTTGAAGTAACAAGAGCTTCTGTAAACATAAGATACCATAGCATGTCGGAAAGACTGTAACCTTCTATTCTGGTACTCCCATGCTCATAGGCTGCTTTCCATAAATGAGTAAGTATATAGAGTAATATCAAAACAAATGTGGTTTTGAGTAAAATATCAAAGGCATAAGTAAAGGTATTTGACATGGTTACTGTGAAGATTTTAGTATATTTAGGGAAACTTTTCCACATGTTTTATTAGCCTTTTAAAATATGACTTTTCCCCTCGCATTACGCACAATGTCATTAAGTTAACGTTATAACCATCTAAATTGGCTGCCTGGCGCTCCTCCGAAAAAATCTAAACTGTAACATTTATATCTGTTAGAGCTTAAATCATGCTACTTTACACTGTATATCAATTAAATACACTTGTGCCGCCGTGATATTTTTTCTCCAGAGCACCAGGCAGCCAATTTGCTATATGTTTATTAACTTAACGCCATTGCGCATCACGCATCACGCATTACGCATCACGCATCACGTCTCACGTCTCACGCCCTCCTGATAAATAGCCCCTATTATTTCTTCTAAAGGAGGATCTGCCACATTTATATCTTCAATCTCGAAATTACCTATCAGATAATCCATTAATTTTCTTATAGGACATATTTCGCTGTCTGTTTCCAGTTTTAGTCCGTATTTACCTCTTTTAATTATTTTACACCCTTCCAGTTTAAGATCTTCCGGAGGAATATCGCCGAAACGTACTCCAACAATCTTGCTTTTCATAGAAGTTCTTTTAAGTGCCGAAACCTGACCTTCATAAACAAGGGTACCTTCATTTATTATTATTACACGTTTACAGAGTTTTTCTATATCTCCCACATCATGAGACGTAAGCAGTATTGTTACCTGTTCCCTTTCACTCATTTCTCTGATAAGTTCACGAAAGGTTTTTTTTGATACCACATCAAGACCTATGGTAGGTTCATCCAGGAATATTACTTCAGGATTGTGGAGAAGGGAGGCAACCATTTCACATCTCATTCTCTGGCCCAGGGAAAGCTGTCTTACAGGGGTGTTTATAAAAGGTGTTATTTCAAATAACTCTATAAGTTCAGATACTCTTTTTTTATATATATGAGAATCCAGTTCATAGATTTTTCCGAAGAGTTCGAAGGTATCTCCCGGAGGCAGATGATACCATAACTGTGGTTTCTGTCCGAATACTGCCCCTGTTTTAAAGGCAAGTTTCTGTCTGTCTTTCCAGGGAGTATAGCCGAGAACACTCACCTCTCCACTGTCAGGATAGAGAATACCTGTTAATATTTTTATTGTAGTCGATTTCCCTGCTCCGTTGGGGCCGATGAAAGCAAGTCTTTCCCCTTTTTCTACCTGAAAGTTTATATCTTTTACTGCTTCCGAGATTTTAAATTCAGGCTTTAACAGGGATTGTATTGTGCCTTTTAATCCCGGTTTCTGTATTTTGACCTTGAATTTTTTATAGAGGTTTTTTACACTTACTACATTATTCATAAGTTAAGTGAGTAGTGAGTAGTTAGTAAAGAAACAACTACTCACCTGTAAATATTTGTTCAGCTTTTTTTTCTTTAAAATTTCTATTGTTATGTAATTCCCATAAAAACTGACTGCTGAACTCTAACCATTATTTATCATGTTCAAGTGTTTCCATAAGACTGGTCAGATTTTCTTTTGTATTCTTCAGAGTTTCTTTCAGTATTTCTACAAGTTCTTCTTCGGAATTGGCAATCTTTATGGCTTCCTCTATATTGGATGTTATGTCGGAAGCAGTCTTGGAAAAGATTTGTATGACACGTTTTAATTCATCACTGATTTTTTCATCAATAATTACAGGTTTCTTCTCTCCCATAAAATAAAGTTCCTTTCTTAACTTATATGCCCTGCAGGCAGCCATATTATAAAATTACTTCCTTCTCCCGGCCGACTCTCCACTTCTATCCTGCCTTTATGTTCTTCAATTGTTGAATGAATTTTTGACATACTATGTCCCATTCTGGGTAATATCTTCTTGCTGAGAGCTCCTCTGATTATCTTATGAGGATTGAATATTTCTTTTAATGACTCTTTACTCACACCCTCTCCTGTATCAGTAAATATCAGTTTTATATATTCTTTCTCTGATTTTGTAGTTACAGTTATTTCTCCTCTTTCATAGGCGGATTTTATCAGATCCCTTGAATTAAGGAGTATTGTTACGAAAGCTTCACGAAGATACTGTTCTTTGCCGGAAATTTCCGGTATCTGTCCATAATTTTTTACAATGTCTATTTTATCATATTCAAATATAAAATTTGTCAGTATCAGTATGTCTTCTATAAGTTCGTTTATTTGAACATCTCTTAATTTACAGGATGAGTTTCCTGCGATACCAATAAGGGTTCTCAGCAATTTTTCCCCGCTGTCACAGCAGGTAATAAAATCTCTGAATTCCTGTTTCGTTTCCTCTGGAAGATCTCTGTCTAACATTTTCATAACAAGTTTCTTCGGCCCTATTAATATATTATTGAATTCCCTTGCTATGCCTCCTGCAACACTGCCAATAGCTATCATTCTATCAGATGTTATGACATCTTCTACAAGTATTTTACAATCTTCGCAAAGATCTTCGTTTCTCTGTATTATATCATCATATTCTTTTGCCAGATTTTCAAGCAATTCTCTTTCTTTCAGATTAAAAAACACCTGCCTTTCCAATGGTTCAGGGTTAAAAGAGATGTAATTTTGTCTCTTAACCCTGAACCTTAAAGCTTAAACTCTAAGCTCCACTATATTTGCTTTTAAGTTCCCAGAGTTTTGGTATAACTTCCTTAAGGCGTTTTTCAAGTAAATCAGGTTTGTTTGTAGTTACATCATCTTCATTTTCAAATACTATATAAGGAACTTTTATACCTTTGATTTCAATATATTCAGGATTTTTTCCTTTGAATTCTTCCCAGTCAATCTCTTTGTAAAGTTTTTCTACCTTTTCATCTGGAAGACCATGTTCAAGAATACTGTCAGGTTTATTCGGATTGAACCTTCTGCGATTTTTCCTGAGAGACTCTGAAAAAGATACATTTACATACAGGATTACTGCTTTTTTGAGCATATCTTCATTTATATGTTCATAGGCTTCTTTATATCCTCCATGTTCTGCTCCTCTGGAGAATTCTATGATATTTGTGTATTTATCATGATAATTCTCATGATCTCTCAGCTTTTTGCTGTATTCCAGACATATTCTCTCTATGAGTAAGTGCCATAGATAGGGATGCTTGAAGTAAGCATCTTCTGTGGAATGTAATCTCGGTTTGCCAAGTATTTTCTCCAGTATGTGATCTTCTTCGAACCATGTCCAGAGCATAGGAAAATCGTCGATCTCTTCGAATTCTCCTATGTGAAATAGTTTCTTTCTCTCTTCGACAGGTGTCTTTTTAAAGAAATCAATAACTTCACTTTTTCCGGCACCTGGTCTTGCATTTAAAAAGATAATATCAAAAGTATTTTTTCCCATAAATCTATTCTCACCTTCCTGATTTAAATTTTTTATTTATTTCGACAAAAGTTTTTTAAAGCCTTTTATTGTTTGACTGAAAAGTTGTAAAATGATAATATATAGTAAGTAAGTCAGCTTTTGTATAGAATTTATATGAATGACGGGAGGATAGATTTTTATTCCCTGTTCTTAACTCATGGTCTTTAGAGAGATATTCTCCCGTAATAAAAAATCTGGATAGAAATAGGAATGGAAATTTATTAATAGTCTCTTTCCTCGCGTCACGCGTTACGCGTTACGCATCACGATTTAATATATTTGAGACAGTTATTTAATTGTCATTCCATAACCTTTATATTAAAGAAAGGCGAGGTGTAAATTATTTTGAATGATGAAAAAGACATACAATCAAGAAAGGGTCAGAAAATTGAAATAAATAGAATGATGGCCCCTGTATTTCAAACAAACTCCAGGACTCAAACTTCAACCATAATTGCAGGTATAAAACCTTTACCTCCCGGATTAATACCAGATATAAAAACATCTCAGAAAAATAAGTTTGAAAGTAAGCCAGCGATAGACATGTACAACCTGGCCAAAATGCCTATGGCTCCTCCTATAAAAAGTAAAGACAAGAAGGATGGAAAAGAGAGAGGCTTTAAAGAAAACATAGAGCCGAAAGACAGACTTATTCCTCTTCAAATGGCTACAAGTTTTTCAGGCCAGACTCTTATGTATAAAAAACCTGATGTTCAGGCTAAACCTCCCGGACAAAAAATCGAAGTGTCTGTTGCAAAACCTGCAGAACCTGCTATGTCTTCAATGGGTCTCCTTAAATATATAAGTGTATCTGTTAAATGCCGAAGGGTTATATATGAAAAAGAATATATGTATGAGCTTATAAAAGAAGTGGAACAAAATTTCTCGGCAGGTCATGATATAAGTCATAAAGTAATTGAAACAATAAAAATCCTTTCTGAAGAAATTACTAAATTAAAAGAAAAGGATTTTCCTTCCGGTGTAGATGAGAAATTCATAGAAGCCAGGAAAATTCTGCTTCAGTCAATAGAAATGTTTATCGATGGACTTCAGGATCTAAAGATATCTCTTGAAGAAGGAGATACTGATATGATGGATGATGGCAGAGATAATATATATAATGCCTTCCTGAAAATGGAAAAATATTTCACTATCAGAGATGAAATAAAATCAAAAATGATTTAACCCCTGTTTTAAGTGCTGATAGCGCTAAATAAACTACTGACCGGTATTTCGTGACGCGTAACGCGTAACGCGTCACGGGAGGAAATAATGTCAGTAAAATATTCTACTTATCTGGTGCAATATTAATCGCTGGCAGTACTAAGAATTAATCAAATCTGTTTATATCATTTGTTACTGCTACTATGAAGTCCCATTTTATCAGTGTTATATAGGCCTCATCTTTTACAGTCTTTTTTATATAAAGGCCGAGATCATCATGGCCTGCATAAAGGCCGCTTATTGATCTTGACTTTTCAAATAATTCCCCGTCTTCTGTGAGAAAAACCAGAATAGATCTATTACCTGCTTTTTCTATTATCATTTTACCAAATGCTATATCCATATTTTCCCTCCTCATGAATGAAAATTAATTAATTGTCTCAGGTTTCAGGTTTTGGGTTATTGGTTTTAGGTTTTAAAACTTCTTAACCCAACACCCAAAACCTGAAACCCAAAACCCTCATATGCGACAGTTATTTTTACTTCATTCCTTACCACAGAATGTTCCTCATATCGCTGAGATCTCAGGATGTCCAAATATTAAAATTCTCTTCTTCCCTCCATAGCCTTAAGAAGGGTGGTCTTATCGGCATATTCTATATCTGACCCTACAGGCAGTCCATAGGCAAGCCTTGTAAGCCTGACTCCGAGGGGTTTTATTTCATGGGCAAGGTAAAGAGCAGTTGCATCACCTTTTATGTCGTAATTGGTAGCAAGGATTACTTCTTTTGTAGAATATTCTTTTATCCTCTTTATCAGTTCTTTGATTTTCAGTTCGGAAGGTCCTATGCCGTCTATAGGTGATATAACACCGTGAAGTACATGGTATCTGCCTTTAAAGGAACCTGCTCTTTCCAGGGCTATCACGTCCTGACACTCTGCCACGGCACACAGTATATTATCACTTCTCTTTTCATCACTGCATATATAGCAGATTTCTCCTTCTGCTATATTAAAACACCTCTTGCAATAGCTTATTTTTTCTTTCATTTCCACTATGGATTCTGCAAGTTTACAGGCTTCTTCTTTAGGAAGTTTGAAGAGATAAAAAGCGAGTCTTTGAGCTGTTTTTGGGCCTATTGTAGGTAATTTTGTCAGCTCATTTATTAATTTTGTCATAGCAGGTATCTGGTACATAGTATTACATAAGACCTGGTATCTTAATTCCTCCTGTTAATTGAGACATTTTCTGTGCAGAAAGTTCCTGGGCTTTTTCCAGAGCTTTATTGACTGCAACTACTACCAGATCTTCAAGCATTCCCATGTCTTCAGGATCTACTACAGACGGATCTATCTTTACGCTGTGAAGTTTCAACTGTCCTGTTACAGTGGCTTTCACCATTCCACCGCCGGCAGATTCGTCTATCAGTTCCGTAGCAAGCTGATCCTGAATTTTCATCATATCATCCTGCATTTTTTTGATCTGATTCATCATTTTTTTCGGGTTCATCATAATTTATTTCCTCCTTAATTATATAATAATTTCTCCTTCAAATAGTTTTGTCGCTTCTTCTATAGTCGGACCTTCAGACTCTTTTTTCCCTGACTGTTTTTTAGGAGAATTATTTTCTTCGCCAAAAAGGCTTATTTCCTGAACTTTTTTTTCTACTAATTTAGTTTTTAATGAAATTTGTTTCCCAAAGAATCTCTCCAGGGAATTTTCTATTTTGCTTTTATTGTCTTCTATACGATCTCTGTAAAAAGAATGGGTGAAGGATAAGGTTAATATATTACCCTTTAATTCATTTAATTCTCCCTGAATAAGAGGTTGATATATAGGCACATTCTCCCCTTTAAACCTGTAAAGGAAATCTTCCCACCGTTTTTTTATCACAGGAAAATCTATAGTTTTTTTCTGTTCTATGACAGGAGGAATTACATCGGAAATTTCTTCTTCCAGAGCCGATGCGAATATCTGTTCATCAGGAACTGTATGACCATCCCTGTAAGCTATTTCCTCATCTATGATTTCGTGAGCTTCTTCCTGAAGACTGGCTGTTATTTCTTTATCTTTTTCTTTTATAGAAATATCACTAACAGGCAGGTCAGTAACAGAAATTTCTTCTTTCATGGGAATATCACTAACAGGCAGGTCAGTAACAGAAATTTCTTCTTTCATGGGAATATCACTAACAGGCAGGTCAGTAACAGAAATTTCTTTTTTCATGGGAATATCATTAACAGGCAGGTCAGTAACAGAAATTTCTTTTATGATAGTTTCTGTATGTGGCGTTTCTGTAATATGTGTGTTCATAGTTTCAGATGGGGCTCTGTGTATAATTTCAGGTAATCTTTTGATTTTTTCTTCTAATTCTGCCAGTCTTTCTTCTATAACATCGGGAGATCTATCAGCAGCTCTATGGCACATACGGAGGAAAGTGATTTCCATCTGTATATGCCACTGAGTATCCCAGGTGAACTGATGTTTTAAATCGGTAAGTAATTTTATAATATTCATTATTCTCGGAACAGTTATATTTTTTGCCTGCTTCTCCATTTCTTTTATGGAAGCAGGTATCCTGTCTACAAGTCCCTTCTGGGCAGGACATATTTTAATTACAAGGATATCTCTGAAATATTTTATAAATTCTTTTATGAGTTGATTTATATCCTTGCCTTCTTCTATCAATTTTCTGGTCAGTGTAAGAATGGTTCCTCCATCCTGTTTTATTACACAGTCTGTAAGTTCAAGGAAAACCTTTTCACTTAAATTACCAAGAACTATTTCCGCATCTGATAGTTTTATATCTCTGCCGCAGAAAGATATGACCTGATCCAGCATGCTCAGAGCATCACGAAGGGAACCTTCCGAACTTCCTGCTATTAAATTTAACACTGATTCTTCTATATTTAAATGTTCTTTTTTTGAAATTTCTTTAAGATGGTTTACCGTATCATTTATGGAAATCCTTTTGAAGTCAAAACGCTGACACCGTGATAATATGGTTGGTAAAAGTTTATGAGGTTCTGTCGTGGCAAGGACAAATATAACATGTTTCGGTGGTTCTTCAAGGGTTTTAAGCAGTGCATTGAAAGCTTCTTTTGTTAACATATGAACTTCGTCTATTATATATACTTTATATCTCCCTTTTGTAGGAGCATATTTGACCTTTTCGCGCAGTTCCCTTATTTCATTTATGCCTCTGTTTGAAGCAGCATCTATTTCTATTACATCAAGGGCAGAGCCTGCAGAAATCTGTATACATGTTTCACATTTGTTGCATGGCTCAGGTGCCGGTCCTTTTTCGCAGTTAAGTGCTTTGGCAAGTATTCGAGCAGTGCTGGTTTTCCCTGTACCTCTAGGGCCGCAGAAAAGATAGGCATGGGTTATTCTCTCATGTTCAATAGCATTTTTAACTGTTTTTGTAACATGAACCTGACCTACTATTTCGTCAAAGGTCTGAGAACGCCATTTTCTATATAAAGAAACAAAAGACACTTTTACCACCTGATTTTCTTTCCATGGATTAAAATTTCTACTGAAAAATAAAAATTCGACTTAAAGATATAAAGTCCTTTATAATTTATATGAAAATCCTGAAGATTGACCGGTAATATGGCACGAATAATTACTCATCCACTTTTTTTCTCCATGGTCTTATTCTATTACTTATAACATCTTTTGCAGAATCTATCTTTCCCTTTACAAAACCTGTAGCATCTTTTGCAGAACCCATTTTTTCTTTCACAAAATCTGTTATTTTATCTTTCTTTTCTCCCATAATATTTAAAATTTCAGATACATGTTCACCTGCAGTTTTAACGGAAGATGGATTATCTTTTACTCTTCCCGGCATATGAGGTGTTTCTACAAGATAGACATAGCCGAGACTGTCGCCGCAGATAATAAGCTCATCTTCTGTTACTGCACATGCCGTTACTGTTCCTTTTGTCTGTAATTTCGTAACAATTTTTTCACTTTCTAAATTCCATAAATAGAGAAAGTTCTCTCCTCCTGCCCATAGTATAAGCCTTCCGTAAGGATGGAAAGCTGCCACTCCTATTGGGCCTGTGTGTTTTATACCGGCAATAATCTGATTTCTGGTAACATCCATAATCTGAAGAGTTTTCCTGTCATCTGACCATATAAATTTTCTATAGCCGTCAGGAGATGTTCTTGATGGTTCATAATCTTCTCTTCCTACAAGTTCCCATTCAGCTTCATTTATATAAACTCTTTTTGAAATATCGTAAAATCCCTTTTCCTGCGACCATTTCATAGTCATATCCCTGCATTCTATGATGGCAGTAGAGGTATCAATAACTTTGAAAGACGTAAGGCGTCCTGATGATCTGAAACTTTTTTTATCAATAGAGACTTTATTTTTTATGTCCCACATCTGAAATTCCGGATCTTCAGGATTTGATACTATAAAAGCATATTCACCGCCCTGGCATAATTCTATAAGAAATATTGCTTTGTTCATAAATATACCTCCTGTTTATTTAGAAAAGGTTGATAATTGAAATATATCATAAAATTACTTGATTTGTAACTGAATTTTCCTGGAATTTTTATAGAAGATTTTTTCTTTATCTATGATCCGTGATCCTTAATGAGTGAGGTTTTTTGTAGGAGTTACGGCTTACCCATGACGATTATTAACATAAGCAATGGAAATTTATTAATAGTCCCTTTCCTCTCGTCACGCGTTTTAATATATTTGAGACAGTTATTTAATTGTCATTCCTAAGCAAGTGAGTAGTGAAATTTGTTTCAACTCACTACTCACTAACGGCCATGACTGATGTCAGTCACAACCAGGAATGAGAATCTGTCCTCCCGTCACGCGTCACGCGTTACGCGTCACGATTCTCATATAAATTACTACTCACTTATTTTGTAACAAGTTTTACAGCATTCGAATAGGGTCCATCAAACTGTTTACCCTTTTCAAAACCCCTCTCGAAAACAACATAATAATAGGTCTGCCCGGAAACAGCAGTGTTATCTGTAAAGGAATAATAACCCTGTGCCGGCATACCATAACTATTTTCATAATTGAATATTACAATATCTTCTTTTTTAGAACTGGAGAAATCCTTCATCGAACGGGCTACTGCATATATACGTAATATTTCCTCATTATTTTCTTTCCTGGTCCAGTGAATTACATTATTTGGTGTAACCATTTCTTTTCCCACAAGTATATTTTCCACCGGTTTAATTTGTTCCATTTTCTCCATACTCCCATTCGGGTCGAAATACATGGAACTTTTATCAGACTCCTTCATAATGATTATTACACCGGTTTTTGTCTGTCCCTCTCCTACTTCTACTTTAATACCTGCCTCATTCTTTGGAGACATCTCATATTTTACGGCACTGGCAGTAAGAGTGAATGTCCCGGGAGTAGTACATAAAGTGAAATAACCTTTCCCGTCTGCTTCCACAGAGAAACTTCTCTGTGAACCAATCATTTGAGTCATTATTTCATCAGGTGTCATATTTTGCATATTTTCATAGTTGATTGTTTGCTCCTGTGATGCATTAGCACCTGCCTGTTTTACAGGTTTGTTTTCTTCGTCCACCACCTGACCTTTGATATAACAACTGGTTTTTTTCATCTCAATATTGATATTTTCCTTTACTTCTTCGGCACCTGTTTTAACTGTAATTGCTTTCTCGATATAATAGCCATCTTTTTCTGCAGTAACAGACCAGGTACCTTCACTCACACCAAGGGAGTAGTTGCCGTTTGCTGCGTCTGTAGCAAAAACAAAACCTCCCTGTCCTATAGCATTTACCCTGACGTCAGTCAGAATAGAACCTTCACAGGTGATTTTACCTGAAATATAAGCCTTTTGAAAGGCTCCCGGTAAGGTTATCTCCTGAGCTGAAATAGAACAAAACAGCATAAGCAGTAAAGAGATTGTAATTACTAAAATTGTTGATGATTTCATAATTTTACTTCCTTTCTTTATAATATTTTCTGTCTGACTCCACAAAATGAAGAACAGTTTTCTTACAGGTTTTATAAATTACAACCGGCGTTAATTATAGTATATATATAATATTTACTAAATTGAATGTTTTACCTTCTGTCAGATGAAATAAAATATAAAAGATTTTTTATAGTTAATTTCCTGATTTATCTCAGTGAATGAAGTGAAATTATTTGCCCCTTAAAAAACACTATGATATAATAATTTAAAATCAGGTTTCAGGTTTTAGGTTTTAGGTTTTTAAGATTCCTGCCCCAAAACCCAGCACCCAACACCTATAACCTTAAATATTAATAACTATAAAACTGGACTTTACGCCATTAAAAATGAAAATTCCTGTAGATTTACTGACCTGAGCATGAGCATGTAATAATCTGGTTCCTCCCATCACGCGTTACGCGTCACGAGAATTAAATATGAATTATTTATGCTCACATCAGTAAATTATATAAATTCTTTGACTATTAATTGTTTGAAAAGGAAAAAATATGATATCATCTGTACCGATGAATTTTATAAATCTCCCCTTTGAGGAAATAGACATAGGAATTATTGAGGCTCTTGGACATGTTGCCCTTCAGGCCGGTGCCGTAAAGGCTTCTGTTTTTTTGTTCTCAGAGGATTTAAAGACTGTAACTGGCAGTTATGAATGGTGTGAAGGAAAAGAAAATAATCAGCCATCTCTTTCTCAGAATATTCCTACAGATTTTTTTTCCGGTTATTTTGAAAGATGGAAAAATTTCGAAAAAATTTTCATATCATCCCCATCTGAACTGAATACATGGCCGGGAACAGGTTTTACGTCCCTTGTTTTTATACCTATGGTTTTAATGGGAAATCTTTACGGTTCTATAGGTTTTTGTGGAAAATCCGAAAAGAAATGGCCTGACGAAGTAATTGAATTACTGGAATTTATGTCATCTCTCATAATAAGTGTCGTGGAAAGAAAAAAAACAGAAGAAAAGCTCAGGAAGAGTAAAGAGAGATACAGGCAGGTATTAGAACTTCAGTCAGACCTTATATGTCATTTTCTTCCTGACAGTACCATAACCTTTGCGAATAAAGCTATGTGTAATATACTTAACCTTCGAAAAGAGGAACTTGCAGGTAAAAGGATATTTGATTTTGAAAGTAATGAATATAAAAATCAGATGATTGAGAATCTCCTGAGCATTACTCCTGAAAACCCTGTTGTATCTCATGAACAAAATCTTTTAACTGTCAGTGGCCTTTCTCAGTGGATTCACTGGGTTAACAGAGGGATTTTTGATGAAAATGGTAATATTTTAGAATATCAGGGTGTGGGAAGGGATATAACTGAGAGGAAAAAAGCGGAAGAAGAATTGAAAAAAATTGAATGGATGCTCGGAAAAGCAGCTTCTTTCCCTGAAGAAATCAGTCCATATGGCGATCTTACCGAACTGAATATAAATGGTCTCATATTAAATTCTGTCGGTAAAGAAATGCTCTGGGATATAGTAAGTGATTACATGATACTTCTTGAAACTTCTTCTGCCGTATATGAAAAAGATGGCTCTTATGCTTTCGGTATTTTTTCTTCACGATGGTGTAAATTCCTTGACAGCAAATCCAGAAGTCTCTGTCATACTATGGATAACAGAGAAGCACTTGATTCCGATAAATGGCTCTGCCACTGCTCCTGCTGGATGGACGCTTCGAAAATTGCAATTGAAAAAGGAGAGCCTGTGGATATTGAGTGTAACGGTGGAATCAGACTTTATGCAGTGCCAATCCTGGCAGGAGAGGAAATTGTAGGAGCTATAAATTTTGGTTATGGAGACCCTCCTTCTGGCAGTGATAAAATAAAGGAAATTTCTGAAAAATACCATGTAACTGTAGAAGAACTTCTAAAAGAGAGTAGAAAATACGAAAGCCGTCCTGTTTTTATCATTGAGCTTGCAAAAAAGAAACTCCTCTCTTCTGCCAGGCTTATAGGAGAAATAGTTCAGGGAAAAATAACTGGAGAAGCATTAAGAGAAAGTGAAAGAAAATATAAACACCTCTATCATTATGCTCAGGTAGGACTTTTTGAAACCTCTTTAAAGGGAGGAAAAATAATAGCCTGTAATAAACTCTACTGCCAGATGGCAGGCTTTGCTTCAGTAGAAGAAGCTGTCAATCAGGATGTACTTCAGTTTTATGTAATTCCCGATCAAAGAGAAGAAGTAAAGAATATTTTAATGGAAAAGGGATATGTAGAACATTATGTGGCTCAATTTAAAAACAGACTGACAGGAAGAAAATTCTGGGCAGAATTTTCTGCAAGGGTTAATCCCGATAGGTCTGTTATAGAGGGAACCATCCTTGATATAACAGAGAAGAAAGAAGCGGAAGAAGCCCTTGCTTTTACACAGTTTGCCATGGATAATGCAAGGGATGCAGTCTATATAGTCAGTTCTGAAGACAGATTTGTTTATGTAAATCATGCTGCCTGCAGATATCTTGGTTATTCGAGAGAAGAATTTTTATCTATGGGTGTCAGGGATATAAGGCCAGAATATTCTGAAAAATGGTGGATTTCTCACTGGCGGGAACTGAAAGAGAAGAAGTCTTTTATATTTGAAAGTGTCAATAAAAGAAAAGATGGAACTATACTACCTGTTGAAATTTCTGTGAATTATATAGATTTTGGTGGCAGAGAGTATAACTGTGCCTTTCTCCGTAATATTACGGAAAGAAAAAAGAGAGAAGGTGAAAAGAACAGACTTCTTGCCATTATTGAAGCTACGAGTGATTTTGTTGCAACTGCAGGGCCTGACCGTAAGGTAATGTATATTAATAGGGCAGGAAAAGAGCTTTTAAAGTTGCTCTGTAATAAAAATCCTGAATTAATAGAATATTCTCACCCTGACTGGGCCTCTGATATTGTTATAAATAGAGCTATTCCTTCTGCAATAAGAGATGGTATCTGGCGTGGAGAAACAGCTGTTTTAAACAGTGATGGCATGGAAATACCTGTGTCACAGGTCATTATGGCCCATAAATCGTCTGATGGCACAGTGGAATATCTTTCTACAATAATGAGAGATATAAGTGAAAGAAAAAAAGCGGAGGAAGCCCTTGCGTCAGAAAAGGAACGTCTTTCTGTGACCCTTAGAAGTATAGGCGATGGTGTTATTGCCACAGATATTTCAGGAATGGTTACCATTATGAACGGTGTTGCTGAAAAACTTACCGGATGGTCCCTGGAAGAAGCAAAAGGGAAGGAACTTTCCACTGTTTTTCATATTGTCAATGAAATGACAGGAGAGGAATGTGAAAATCCCGTTCAAAAGGTACTCCTTACCGGAACTATTGTGGAACTGGCAAACCATACCATGCTCATATCAAGAGACGGAAGAAAAATGATAATTGCCGATAGCGGTGCACCGATAAAAGATAAAAATAGTCAGAACGCAGGTGTTGTTCTTGTTTTTCGTGATATGACTGAAAGGCAGAAGATAATGGATCATCTTCAGAAAACTCAGAAGCTTGATTCCCTTGGACTCCTTGCAGGAGGTATAGCTCATGATTTCAATAATCTTCTCGGAGGAATTTTCGGCTATATAGAACTTGCACGAGAGTCATGTAAAGATGAGGCAGGTTCTTTATTTCTTTCACATGCCCTCAGGGTTTACGACAGAGCGAAATCTCTTACAAGGCAGCTTCTTACCTTTGCAAAAGGCGGCTCTCCTCTTAAAAAAACAGATAAACTTACATCAATTATAAAAGATACAGTTCATTTTGCCCTCACCGGTTCGAGTATTAAATGTATCTTTAATATAGATGAACATCTGTGGCTCTGCGATTTTGATGGTAATCAGATAAGTCAGGCTATTGATAATATAGTAATCAATGCACTTCAATCCATGCCATTCGGAGGGGAGATCTGTGTCAGTGCCGAAAATGTTCAGTCCCTTCCATCTATACATATGGATCACGGAACAGGGAAATATGTGAAGATTTCTATAATGGATCATGGTGTCGGCATACCAAAAGAATTTGTGAAGAATATTTTCGATCCATTTTTTACTACAAAACAAAAGGGCAGCGGTCTTGGCCTTTCTATTGTATATTCCATAATCAGTAAACATGATGGTTTTATTGATGTTTCATCAGAACAGGGCAAAGGTACTGTTTTTAATATCTATCTGCCTGCATCGAAACAAAATATTATAGATGAGACTTCAGAAAAACATGAGGAATACACAGGTAAAGGTACTGTCCTTGTTATGGACGATGATGAAGATCTCAGGATAATCCTGCATAGAATATTAAACAGAATTGGTTATTCAACTGTACTGACAGCAAATTCCAGAGAAGCCATTTCTGCTTTTATTGAAGCAGAAAAAACCGGGCCTTTCTCTGCTGTTTTTCTTGATATGACTATACCAGGCGGTATGGGAGGGAAAGAAGTAATAAAGGAACTTCTCCTTATAAGACCATCACTTAAAGCTCTGGCTATAAGCGGTTATTCGGAAGATCCTGTCATGTCAGAACCAAAAAAATTCGGATTTGCTGCAGGTCTTAAGAAACCTTTTTTAAAAGATGAGGTTTCCAGGGTTTTAAAAGATCTGGGAATCTGAGGCTTATATGAGAAAAGTGAAAAGTGGAGGGTGGAAAGAATTGTAAGATTCTCATCTTTGTTGTGATCACTCCGGTCATGGCAGTTTGTTATTAATTCTATTGTTCTCATAGGAATATTTGAGTTTTTCCAGGATCTCTTTTACTTTTTTCTGAACTTCTTCTGATTTGACTTCAGAGTAAAAATTGTCTGTAAGCATTTTTCCTTTCATGTCAGGAACGAAATGTCTGTAAATTAGATCTGGCAAATCCCATTGATTTTCCTTACCTGTATAATCTTTATATCTCTTATTTTTTAATTCTTCTTCCGGTAAAGTCAATATATCATTCAGAGCATTTATGATATTTTCTTTCTCTATGTCTCCGTCATACTGCAATTCTGCATTTGTTAGATAAGAAGCAGTTCTATTTTCTACTTCTGTGCAGGCCGAAAGGAAACATAATAAAAATATTGTAAATATCTTTCTTTTAATTGACATTATTTATCACTTCCATATAAATGTTTCACGTGAAACGTCTGTCACTTTTCATTCTTCACTTTTCACTCTTCACTCTTCACTCTTCACTACTCACTCTTCACCCAAAACCCTAACTATAGATTTTAACAAGAGAATCCTTCATCTTTATAAATAGATTACATTCAGAATTGATTCTATTTTGAACCTGATCAGGACTGATTTCTCTGTCTTCTATTAAAGAGGAAATACGTAAGAAAAACAATGGCACAATAGATTTTGATAATTTATAATCTTCACCGTGGAGAGATAAATAAGAAATATATTCGAAAAGAACCTTTATCCATAAATCTGCAGGGAATGATTTTCCATCCCCTGGATATGACAGTACATGTTCAACCAGGTCAAAGGTATCTTTAGAGAGAATTTTTTTTATGACACTTCTGTATTCTTTAAATGATTTTTCCCCTTCTGTTATAATTTCATCCTTATTTAAACAGACAGGAGATGGAGAAATTTTATAATGGTATCCGAAATTAGTAAGATATTTCTCTTCTTCACAGTTAGCCCAGATCTCTCTGTATATCTTCATTAAATGAAATAGTGTTTCTGAATTTTTTGTAAATTTTTGTCCCATATCCTTGATTGTGTCAAACTTATCCAGATATTTATTACCAAGAAAGGCCTGACCTGTTTCAAAACCTTCTACTGCAGCAGTAGTTGCCACCCATGTATCTATATCTATATCCATATTCCACAGGTCTTTTTCCAGAAAGCTTCTTGCCAGATCTGTAGAAAGAGCATAATCACCTGCACCTGGATAACGAATATCTGTACCGAAGAGAGACCTTATAAGAGGATAAACGAGATTATCGTTTATTAATCCGTCATTCTGATGAATTACATAGACAGGAGAAATATAATCATAGTCTCCTTTGATTACAGGAGTAAGAAGGCCTTCTATCCATTCCGGATTAATACCCTGAAGATCTCCCCTTAGAATCATACAGGCAGAAGCATTTAACATGTCTGAAGCATAAAACAATCCTTTTAGAAAATTACCTTTCTCTATGTTTTTCTCTATTATCAGCCTGTGAACAGGTATGAAAGGTGTATAAATAAAATTTAATTCCCTGTCTTCATATATATCAAGATTGCAAAAAAGCCTGTCATCTTCAGATTTTCCTTCTGATTTGATTACAAGAGCCTTCTGGTCGGGAAAATATTTAGCCAGTCCCAGACTTACAGCTTTAAGTACTTTAGCAATAGAAGTATCTTCATAAAGATCCGTTATGCCGACTATAATATCAGCTTCTCTTATAATATCTAATTTCATCATAATATCTCTTGATAGAATATTCATAGTTACTCTCCTTGTTTAATAGTGACGCATGACGCGTGACGCGTGACGCGAGGTATTCCTGTGATTGGCCTTACAGAACGTTAATATCTTATTTAAGTTTTATATGTTCAAGATATCCTTTTTTCTTGCAGTTTAATATGGCTTTACCGAAAAGTCTATATATTTTATTCCTTTCCTCTTCAGGAAGTGTTATGAGCAGTTCCCCTATAGTATCTCCAAGTGGTTCCTCTAAATCGGCCCTGGCTCTGTCATCAAATATTTTCATAAACAAAGTACGAACTTTATCTATGTCCTGTCCACCATGTTCATATATAATTTCCCAGTCTTCTCCGGAAAGAAAGGAGGTTTTTGTTATATTATCATCTTTCATAAAAATCTTCCGTCTTTCTTTAAATTTAAGAGTATAGGAATTTTCATTTTTTACTGCGTAAAGTCTAATTTTTTAGTTGTTAATATTTAAGGGTTATGGGTTTTTGGTGTTGGGTTAGGGAGATTAAAAACCCAAAACCTGAAACCTAAAACCCAAAACCTAAATTTATTAAACATAAAATTCGAGAAGATAAAATTTATTCCTTTATTATTAATTCACTTTGTGTTAAAATTAAATTGTAATTGATAATCCTCGCGTAACGCGTCACGATTTTCATTTAATAACCATTTTACTTTCAGGAGGAGTTTACAACATGAGGTTTTCAAACAGATATATTTCCAGTAAAAAAGATAATCTGGATGCTTCAATAATAGCACAGCTTGCATTCGGTGAATTACAGAGTAAAGTTTCGGAAGTAACTGGTAAGCCTGTAATCTGCCACTCCTGCGGCGCAGCAGTTACAGACTCAGGGAGTATTAAAGAATATCTTCCTGTAGGACTTCATTTTATATGTCAATTCTGCAACAACCTGAATAAAATAGATGAAATACAGTTTAATTCTATTAAAGCAATAGGAAAAGGTGTAATAGAATATCTTGAAGAGATACAGAAAGTCATAGTAAAAGATAAAATAGTTGCATGCATAGACATATCAGGTTCCATGGATGGTGCCAGTCTGGAATGTGTCAAAAATAGTCTTATTGAAACACTTAAAGACATTTCTGTAAATGCTCCTGAAAGCACTTTTGCTCTTATAACATTTACAGACTGGATAAGCCTTTATAATCCTGATGGTAAAGAATGTATAAAACTCAATGAAAGAGATATTTATGATGAAAATAAAATTTTCCAGAACTTTCAAAATTTTAACTTTAACTTTGAAACAGTAAGAGAAAGTTATAAAAAGTGGACAGGTTTAATTTCCGGACTTACAGCAATGTCCAGAACCGCCCTGGGGCCGGCAGTATTTTCTGCTTTTTGCCTTCTTCAGGGAGGGGGCCGTATAATTTTACTTACAGATGGCCTTGCAAATGTCGGCATAGGTTCACTTATGAGTTATTCTCCGGGAGGAAGAAAAGGAGAATTTTACAGAGACCTTGGTCATAAATGCAGAGATCATGGTGTAATGGTTGAAATTGTAGGTGTTTCAACTTCCGAACATTCCTCTATGGAACTGGAAACTATAGGTGATATGGCCCGTATTACAGGAGGAGATATATATCTTGTAGATAAAAAAGAACTTTCAAAAACCTTTGATGCTCTTTCTCAGGCAGATTTCATAGGAAAGAATGTAAATGTAAAGTTATTTATTCCTCCCTGTATGTCTCTCAAAGATGCAAGCGGTGATGTCCATTTTAATAGAGAAGAAAATGCTCTGAAAGCCAAAGTCGGTTATGTAAACCCTGACAGAAAATTATGTGTAGCATTGAAATCAACAGAAGATCTGAAAGAAAATGAAGATTTAACTGTTCAGACTCAGGTAGAATATACAGGGATAGACGGGAAGAAGAGAATAAGAATATATAATGAAAAGATTAGTGTAACAGAAAAACAGGAAGATATTGTAGAAAATTTCGAGAGTGAAGTTTCAGATGAATTCTATATACAGAAATCTGCCGAACTGGGAAGAACAGGCCAGGATGCAATAGGTATAAAAACCCTGAAAGATTATACAGAAAGATTAAATACATATCGGAACATAGCAGGCAATCAAAAAAGAGATAGATTGACCAGAAGTACAGAACTCATAGGCAGGGAACTGGACGATATAAACAAACTGAGACTGGAAAAAAGTAAAGATGTCAGATTCAGTAAATATCAGGCAAGGGTTTCCTTTGGTTCAACATCGGAATTAAGGCAGGAATCCAGAAAAATGAGGCAGACACGAATAGCCGATGATCTGGAAACTTGAGAATGGAAATTAATCAGGAATGACAATTAAATAACTGTCTCAAATATATTAAATCGTGACGCGTGGCGCGAGGAAAGAGACTATTAATAAAGTTTTAAGGGTTATGGGTTATGGGTTATGGGTCAGGAAGATTAAAACTCAACACCTAAAAACTGAAACCCAGAACCTAAATTTATGTCATTTAAAGGTAACAGGGTAACAGGTTACGGGATTTTATTTCACCCGTCACCCGTCACCCGTTACCTGTCACCCGTCACCTGTCACCCGTCACCCGTAGAACTATCCGGTTCAGGTGATTTTGCTTTTTCCTCAAATTCTTCTCCATATTCCTTTAAAAATTTAAGCAGTAACAGTTCCAGTCTTTCCCTGGCACTCTCAGGTGCTTTGCAAACCAGCAATCTGCATTCCATAGGACGTTCTTCATAAATTTTACACATTTTCTTTTCTTTATCATACATAATGCAGTAACCATCTTTACTTTTAGGGAGATAATAAGCTTTATCATCTATTATTTTAACTAAAGGAGGGTTCTGGCAGCAAAATCCGCATTTTTTGCAGGGATAAAACATTGACCATGAACTGGCAAAATTTATCATTTTATGAGGCCATGGAAGTTGAGGGATTTCTTCCCACTTAACAGCTTTCCAGGGAAGAACAGGTTTTGCAGGTAATTTTATATTTCTATCCTGTTTCATAAAATCGATTTTAACCTGTCCAGAGATTTTTTTGCAGCAAGAGAAACTGTTGTTATAGGATCCCTTGTTGCCTTTTCCAGATGAGGTATGGCCCTCTGATCTTTAAAACTTCCGAGTACTTCAACTGCAGCTTTTCTGACACCTGTTCCACTATCTTTTAAAGCCATTATCAAATCAGGTATTACTATATCATTACCAATTTCTCCCATGGATAAAACAGCCTGCTTTCTTACCCCTTCATCGAGATCCTCTTTTAATACTGCTATAAGTTCATGAACAACCTTCATGTCTCCCATTTTCCCGAGAGATTCTATAGCACTCATCCTTACAGTTGGCTGTTCGTCTTTAATCTTTCTTATAAGAGGTGTGACAGCTTTCTTATTCCTCTGATTACCAAGAGCCAGTGCGGCTTCACGTCTCACATTCCAGTCCCAGTCATTGAGTGCCTCTATTAGAGGTTCTACCAGCCTTCCATCCTGTATATTCATCTGCACTATCTGATTTGAAGCCTGAGTTTTTTCAAAATCATCATTACCCTGCAACATATAAATAAGTTTTTCTATTTCATCCCCTGGTTCTTTCACAGGTCTTGAAGAGGATTTGACATTTTTATTTTCATTTACCTGTTGTGATTGGCTGTAAATTGCCTGTTGTTCAGAGTCAGGTGTAACCTGATTAAATATAGTTCTCTGTCCAAGGCTGGCCTGAGAGAAAGCTGAAGAAATCTGCGCAGGATTCATAGGACGGTCAACATTCTGACCTGTCACCTGAGGATAACCGGGAGGACGACCATAAGGTGCCTGTCCGTAGGGATTATAACCATATGGATAGTGTGGCTGCCCGTAATGGCCGGGAACCTGTCCGTAATGGCCGGGAACCTGTCCGTAATGGCCGGGAACCTGTCCGTATGGCCCGGGAACCTGTCCGTATGGCCCGGGAACCTGTCTGTATTGGCCCTGTATCTGTCCGTATTGACCCTGTATCTGTCCGTATTGACCCTGTGCCTGTCCATATTGGCCCTGTGCCTGCCCGTAGGGATTGGATACCTGAGTATAGGAATTTTGTCCCTGGCCAGGCCTGGCAGATACACTGGAAGTCTGTTGACTCACATGAGTGGCAGTGACTGTTTCCTGCTTTGCTGATAGTGTGACAGATTCTTCAGATTTTTCCAGAGATACAGTCTCAGTTTTTTCTCCTTTTAAAGGTTGGAGTAACAATTTATATGCATCAAAAAAATGTTCTTTGCAGAAAATAAGTAATTGCTCTTTCATCTCTCTGGCACTTGCATAACGTTTATCTATTTCATTTTCAAGGGCTTTCATAACTATTTTTTCAAGTTCGGGAGACAGCCAGTCTCTAACCTGTCTTATAGGCTGGAAAGAAAATGGAATTGGCACTATACCTGTAAGAAGATGGTGCATAGTTGCTCCAAGAGCATAAACATCACTTCTCGGTTCAGGATTACCTTTATATTGTTCCAGAGGAGCATAACCTTCTGTCCCTACTGCTGTTTTCTGAGTCTCCTTGCCGGGATTTATTACTCTTGCAATACCAAAATCTATCAGGAAAATTCTGCTTTCTTCAGATTTTAATATTACATTGGCAGGTTTCAGATCTCTGTAAAGAATAGGATGTGGTTTATGATTATGCAGGTAAGACATAACGTCACATAGCTGTACTGCCCATATTACTACAAATTTTTCAGGTAACTGAAGATTACATTTTCTAAGAAAACTTTCCAGATCTTCTCCTTTTATGTAATCCATTACAAGATAATAATTACCTTTATCTGTAAAATAATCTGTTATACTCGGTATATTGGGATGGTCAAGTCTTGCCAGTATTTCAGCTTCTTCCCTGAATCTCTTTATTGCATATAATTGCTGCTCCGATGCTTCACCCTGGTTAAACATTACTTTTATAGCGCGAAGTTTTTTCTCAGGTATGTCTTCTGCAAGGTAAACCATACCCATACCACCGGCTTTTATAGTTTTTATTATTCTGTAACGTTCTTTTAAAATAGTATTATCCATAATTATTTCCTCATAATTATTATACTCTATAATTGGTGAAGAGTGAAGAGTGAAGAGTGAAGAGAAAAATTAAATTTTACTGAAGACAACGCCGTATATATTATCTAATTCAGCATAAAATTTTATTAATTCATTTATTATTTCTTCTGAAGAAGAGAAGTTTTCATACTCTTCAGATATAATATTAACTATATCTTTAAATTTCAATCTCCCTGCACTCAGATGGAATATTCTTGACTTGAAGCTATCAAGTCTGTATTTTTTGCCATATCTATCCAGTATTATTCCATCCTGAACAGGAACAAAGTTCTGATCTGTCCTCTGGGGGAAGTAATCTGTAATATCTTCTCTTTTCAGGCAATCAATAGATTTATCTCTTTTCAGGCAATCAATAGATTTATATAAAGTATGTTCTCTAAAATTAAAATATCTTCTCAGAGCAATATTGGAAGAAAGCATATCATACCATATGGATTTAATACCTTCCGATGATAATCTGAAAAGTTCTGCTACCTGTTCTCCCGGTATATTATTAATTTCTTTATTCATAGCATCATTAATTTCCCTGTCAAAAAATTGTTTTAATTCTGCAAGTTCCCAGTATTTTAAATTCACTGTTTCAGAAAGATAATCCCTTCCTCCGGCAGAACCTGTTTTAAGAAAAGGAGAAAGAGGTATGATCCCATATTTTTCCGGTTCATCACCTATAGGGGTACCTGGTAATGGCGCGAGATAACCGTTAATTATCTTTATTCTTCCAGGTGCCATAGAAATAAGCTTTTTCGCAAAATTCAAACTTTCCTCTATAGTTTCTCTGGATTCAAAAGGGCCTCCCAGTATAAAACTTACAACAATATGAAATATATTCTCTTCCACACATTGCCTGACTGTAAATTCAACCTGTTCCTTTGTTATCATTTTCTTATAGAGTCTGAGGATATCTTCATTGGCTGATTCTATGCCAAACTGCATGACCTTAAGCCCGCTGTCTCTCATCTCACCGATTAATTCAGGATACTGATAAAATATATTTGCCCTTCCTTCTGCATACCAGTGAAACCCGGGGCGAAGTTCTTTTCTTTTTTTTATTTCCCTGCATAATCTTACAGTTCTATCAGGATCGGCAGTAAAAGTATCATCACTGAATCCTATATAGAGAGGATCCTTATATCTTGAGAGAAGATCGTCTAATTCGTGTAATACATTTTCTACAGTCCTCATACGATAATACTGTCCTGAACCCTGAAAACAAAAGGTACAGTTATAGGGGCACCCTCTGCCTGTGAGAATTGACGGATAATCCTCTTTATAGGGAAGAAGATCCCTGTCTAAAAGGGGCAGTTCGTCGAGATTTTCTATAAAAGGCCTGTCAGGGTTATGTTTTATTTTATCTCCATCCCTGTAAGTTATTCCGAGAATATCTTCAAGTGAGCCTTTACCAAGGTAAAAATAATCAAGTAGTTCAATCATGGTATATTCTCCTTCATATCTTACCACTATATCAGCCTTACTCTCGTGCAGTAATTCTACAGGTTTCAGAGTTGCCTGAGGGCCTCCGTATATTACCATTATTCTGGGGAATGTTTTTTTTATAAATTCCGTGAGTTCTCTTATCCTTACAATATTATCTATAGCAGTATAAAAACCTACCATTCTTACTCTTTCCCAGGAAATAAGCCTTTTAAGTTCATCCATGTCAGGATAGGAATCAAAAAACAGCTGAACCTGATATTCGTGAAGCTTTAAAACTGTAGCAATTGACAGAAGTCCAAGTTGAATATAATCGGTTTTTCTGTCAATATTCATGCCATCTCCGCATTCTATATAGAAGAGAAAAATTTTATCTCTTTTTTTATTCCACATAAATATATCCTCCAGGTATATACGTGATGCGTAATGCGTAATGCGTGAGATTTTTCATAGGCATCACGGGTCACTCATTACGATTTTATTAAAAAAACATATGATATCAAATATAATTCTTTAACAGGAGATTAAATCCTTCAATTCACCATAGTGCTCTGTCAAGCATCTTTTAAGGGTTAAGGGTTATGGGTTTCGGGTGTTGGGTGTTGGGTTAAAAAGATTAACAACCCAAAACCCAAAACCTAAAACCCAACACCCATAATTTATCAGTAAAGTTTCTATTGACAGAGCAATAGTGCTATATGGCACATAAAAAAAATATAAACTGTTGTAAAATAAATATAATACAAAGGGTTATTGGTTATGGGTGTTGGGTCAGGGAGATTAAAAACCTAAAACCTAAAACCCAAAACCCAATATTAAATTTAGAAAGGAGAGATGAACATGAACTATGCAGTTGATTTCAAAGAAGGGTTAGATATACATAAAAGTGGAAAAAAAAGAGAAAATTATTCGGAGGAAACGAAAGAAAGAATGGAATTTGCCCTTTCAGTAATCAATTTCAACCAGGGTCTCATACAGTTTGCCGAAACAAAAGCAAATACCTTACTTATAGTAAACAGTATTTTTCTTGCCACTGTAACTGCTATGATGGAAGTGCATGTGGTTGAAAATCTCTTCAGTGCAATCTTCAGTACAGTAAGAATATTGTTCTTGGTAACAACAGCCTGTTCTATTATTACCTGTCTTATGGTAGTAATGCCGAAAAGTGATAATAATCCCATCCAGGGGAAAAAAGATTTAATCTTTTTTATGGATATTTTAAGCCACAGTAACAGGGATAATTATATGTTCGAGTTCCATAAAACAAAGACTGCCACTCTTATAGACGATCTGCTCAGAAGAGGCTATATGACTGCATCTATAGCAAAAGAGAAATTTAACCGTTATAAAGTGTCCCAGGTTATGACTTTTATTTCTACTTTTTTCTGGCTTTCAGGTACATGTATGTATTATTTTAAATAAGAGTTTTCTCTATTTCTCAGGCTTTATTATATCAGGAACGGTAAACTTCTTTTTCATAATATCTTCTTTTGTCTTTGCCAGGAGTTTTTTTGTCTCTGCCGGGATTTTATTTTCCAGACCATGATATGGAGCCATATCGACTCCTCCTTCTATCATGTCATAGAAGTATTTATCTTTGAATTTACCTGATTCAAGATCTTTTATCATGCCTGTAATTGACGTGTCTACCTTCAGCACTGTACTTGTAAGAACAGTATCAGGTGCAAGTTCATATTGATCTGCAATCCCCCCTATGGCATAGACTCCCTTCTCCTTACATGCCTGAATACATCCGAAACTTATACCATCGCCATTACAGTAAACTATATCTGCTCCCTGTTCTATCTGGGCAATAACTGCTTCTTTACCTTTTGCCACATCATCCCATTCATTGAGATATGTAATAAAAACCTTTATATCAGGTTTTACCGATTTTGCTCCAAGCTTATAAGCTTCCAGAGCCCTGACTACATCAGGTACGTCAAAACCTCCTGTAGCTCCGATTTTATTGGTTTTTGTCATAGATGCGGCAAGCATGCCGGCAAGATATCCTGCCTGATGGGCAGGCCAGTCGTAAATAGTAACATTTTCCGTGCTATCAATACCTGTAGCCCAGCCAAATTTTATTGCAGGGTAATCTTTTGCCACTTTTTTTACTGAATCACCGTAATTAAAACTGTGGGCAAGTATTAAATCATATCCCTGTGAAGCATAATCCCTGATGGCTGTTTCTGCATCTGTTACAGAAACATTTTCCGAGTAGCTGAATTTAATAGGAAGAGTCTTTTTGGCTTCCATAAGACCCTGATATCCTGCGGCATTCCATGAAACATCATTGATTTTTCCCGGCATTATCATAGCCACTTTCCATTCTTTTTTCTCTGATGTACCGGAAGTTGAATCAGGAGTTACTGCAGGAGTTTCTCCTGAGACTGATATGGAATTTGGCTCTGCAGAAGGAACAGGTTTTTCTCCTGTGGTGTTTTTCTGGCATGAAGAAAAAATGACTAAAAGAAATAACAGTAAAAGATATATATATTTTTTCATAAGCTCCCCTTTCTATAACAGGTTTAATTAACTCTAAACCTTCAAGTTAAAATCAGGTTTTGGGTTTCAGGTTTTGGGTTTTTAAGCTTCCTGACCCAACACCCATCACCTATAACCCATAAACCTTAAAACCAGACTTTACGCTATAAAAAATGAAATTTCCTATCCATTTTACTTACTCTTTGTAACTACTGTCTTCCAGGAAATACCTCCTCTGGATCTGAAACTGCCTGTTACTTCCAGCCATACAGGTTTACAGACTGCCCAGAGATCTTCCATTATATTATTTGTTATAAATTCCCCGAAATCTTTTTTATTTCTGTAGGACATAAGATAAATTTTAAGGGATTTGGCTTCTATTAAATGTTCATCAGGTATATATTTAATAATTATATCGGCAAAATCCGGCTGTCCTGTTACAGGACAGATAGATGTAAATTCTCCTTCCTGGTTAAATTCTACAATAAAATCATTTTCAGGATATTTATTGGGGAAAGTTTCCAGAATCTCCCTGGAAGGTTCCTGAGGATATTGTTCTATTACTGATCCTAAAAGAGTTAAGTCCTTATATTCATTTGTTTTTTTCATAATGAATTTATAGTATTATATTTATTTAACAGTGTCAATAGAAAATTTGAGCTTTCCCAGTTGCTACTATAATTGGTCCGAGTTTGGAGAAAAATTAAGATATACATCTATGATGATTGTGATATATCATAACTTCGGGAAAGCCTTTTTACATATGAATATCTTCTTGCTGTGCAATTTGAATTTTTCCAATAAATAACAAAAAATAAATTAATTTGTAATATTAAGGATAGGATATATATTTATAAAAATAGAATTATATGCTATAAAAATTATCTTACAGTTATAAAGAGAAAATATAAATATCAAAACTCGAAGACATAAAACCCGGATTACTTGTAAAAGGAATAATATCAAACGGGGCTGTCGTATAGTCAACATAAAACCCTGGAGTGGATAAAACTTCAATTACTGTTGCAAAAAATGAAATATTAACAAACCGGAAGCATTTATCCTGGCACTGGTGGAAGTAAAGAATGAAAGAGTTGGTGAACCTATTTATATTATGGAACCTCTCCAGAAAGAACCTGATTTCGCTGTAACCAGGTTAATTATAATTTAAAAAATTTGCTTAAGAAAGTCAAATAAGGCTTATACAGAAATATATAATATGAAATTATTGAGGATACTTAATTATGAAAAGTGAATTAATTAGAGAAGTATTTTTAGCATTTAGTCAAAGTAATAAAGAAAAATTTTTGGAGATAGCTTGTGAAATTATTAAAGAAGAAGAGAAAAAGAGTCATCATTTACTTGCAAAAGATTTAAAAGAGATAATAAAGAACTTTTCTCCGAATAAATATGCTAATAATGGAGTAACTAATAAGCGATTCAAAAATACTATTCCTATACCGCGAGATACAGAAAAAGGATTTCCTCTTTTAGAGATAAAAGACTTCATCTTAGATTGGGAAGATATAATTTTAACACCTGAGATAAAGGCTTCAATGCAACAAATTGTTGAAGAACTAAATAAAACTTCATTACTGGCCACATATGGATTAAAACCGAAACAAAAGGTATTATTTTGTGGGCCACCGGGCACAGGGAAAACACTGAGTTCTCAAGTTATAAGTTCTGTTTTGATGTACCCTCTGGTATATATAAGATTCGATTCTATAGTATCTTCCTTTCTAGGTGAAACTGCTTCTAATTTAAGGAAAATATTTGATTTTATAGAACAGGGACAATGGGTTGTTCTCTTTGATGAATTCGATATCATAGGTAAACATAGAGATGATCCATATGAACATGGAGAAATAAAAAGAGTTGTAAACAACTTTATGCAAATGTTAGATAATTATAATGGTGATAGCCTTCTTATAGCCTCAACAAATCATCAATATTTACTCGACCCAGGTTTATGGAGAAGATTTGATGAAATCCTGTTTTTTGATATTCCTGATAAAATAAGGCGTAAAGAAATATTTCTTAAATATTTACGAGTATTTGAAAAAGAAAAAAATCTGGATATTGATCTGTGTGTCGAACTTACCGAAACTTTTTCGCCATCAGATATAGCCAATATCTGCTGGGAGGCTATGAAAAAAACTATTTTAAAGGAAAAAGAAAAAATAAGTATAGAAGATCTGGAAATAGCAATTAATCACCAGAAGAGAAGAAAAGAAGTTGAGGGCAGAAAAAATGGATGGAAAATTTGAACATTTAGACTTACCCGCCCATGATATAAGCTATTCGAGAGCAAAAAAACCTGGTGGTGGAGGGTACGGAAATTTGCGCACATATTCACAAAGGAAAGAATTTTTTGATATTCAAATAGAACAATTTGAGACTATTAAAAATGAATATAAAAAAGATAAAGAACGTTATAAAGAATACTATGAACCACATTTAATATTTAAATTATCTGTCAATCAGGATGTAAATGAAGATACATTTCGATTGGAACTTAATCGTATGTATATAGAGGTAATTTCACCCTCACCCGATAAAAAAGGACTTTGGATAGTTTTTACAGAGGATGGCAACGTTAAAGAGTTTTATCATAAATTGAGAAAATATGTAGACAAAGGGAGTTATAAATTTTTCGATGCTATAGATACTATTGCTGAAATTCCACCTGAAGACAAATTAGGTGACAGACTCAAAAATGAAATGCTTAAAGATAATGAATATGCCTTCCTGGATTTAGAAATCTGGAGGATGGAAGATGAAAAACTTAATAAATTTATAGATGGCTTGAAAAAACTAATTAATACTAAAGATGGAAAAATTACTGATAAATTTATAAAAGATAATTTTTGTCTCTTAAGGATAAAGGCCAATAAACAAATCGTAGAAGATTTATTAAGATTAAGAGAAATTGCATTTTTAGATAGACCTCCTAACCCGTATATTGAATATAATATGTTAACGTTAGATATAGATGAAAGTGTTGAAATTAAAGCTCCTCCTCAAAATGCATCTGCTATTGGAATATTGGATTCAGGTATAATATCAAATCATCCTTTACTTAAAAATTCAGTTGGTGATGAAATAGCTATTTCTACATTATATAGTAATAAAATTGATCCTAATAAACCACAGGATGATGTTGGCCATGGAACACAGGTAGCCGGTATTGCATTATATGGTGATCTAAAAGAACGTATAAGTAAGAAAAATTTTAATTCAGAGGTATGGTTATTATCTGCTAAGATAATGCATGGGGAAAAAAATCCAGGAACAGGTAAATTAGAAGCTGTATATGATAATGAGGAAAAGCTTTTAGAACATCAATTAGAAAAGGCTGTCAGATATTTTATAGAAAATTATCAAAATTGTAAGGTAATAAATTTATCGCTTGGAAATTCAGATAGGAAGATGTTTGGTCAAAAACGTCAGTTTAATTTATCTACCCTCATTGATGAACTGACTAAAGAACTTGGATTAATTTTTGTAATTTCTATTGGTAATCTTAATGATTATAATCTTGATGACTATCCAGCATATCTTTTAGAAGAAACATCCCATGCTAAAGTAATTGAACCGGCAACAGCAGCTTTAGGCATAACTGTAGTTTCTATTACTCAGAATTATGGGCCATCAGTTAGATACCCACAGGATATATTTTATTCTCCGGCAAAAACAAATTACCCATCGCCATTTACTCGTGTTGGCCCGGGGTATAAAGGAATGATAAAACCAGAGCTTGTTGAAGAAGGTGGAAATGTAATAACGGATAAAAATACTTTAGAAGATATAGGCGGGAAATTAATTACTTTAAATTACAATTGGATAAAAGAAGGAAAACTTTTCTCATTAGATCACGGAACAAGTTTAAGTGCTCCTAAAGTTGCTCATTATATTGCCCTATTGTACAATCATTATCCATCTTATTCAAGTAATCTTATTAAAGCACTATTAATTTCATCGGCCAGAATACCTGATTCTCGTCCAGAACCTTTAGATAAAATTACTTTTAAAAGTTCAGAAAAAACAAAAGAAGTTGTAAAATTATTAAATATTTATGGTTATGGTAAGCCTGACCTTTATAAAGCTATGTATTCTAGTAGCTCAGAAGTATTACTGTTAAAAGAAAATAGGATAAAGCTGGATGGAATTGCTATTTATAGCTTTTATTTACCTGAAGAGTTTATAAAAGAATCAGGCATAAAAACACTATCTGTCACTCTTGTTTATGACCCGCCGATAAATAAAAATAGGATTGATTATATGGGTTGTAATATGGAATTTCACCTGTTTAAAGATAAAGATATAGGCGAGGTAATTTATGCATATAAAGCTATAAAAATAGAAGACTTAGATCCAGAAAATGAAATTACCCCTGAAAATATTAAACTACAGGAAATTAAACTTAAGCCTGGCGTTAAGTTTCGTAAAAAAGGTGTCCACCAAAAAGGCATTATTATCGATAAAAAAAAGCCTAATATAGATATTAATAAACCTGTTGTTCTTGTTGTTATTTGTAAAAATAGGTGGATAAAAGAAAAAGATTATTTACAAGACTATGCTGTTATAGTAAATATAGAACATTCAGGTAAGATAGATTTATATAATAAAGTTAAAGCAAAAAATCAGCAAAGAATTCGTGTAAAAGGAAAATTCTAATAAGCAAGGAGCAAATTAATGGAGAGAAATACAAAAAATAATAAAGAATCATTAATATTTAATCCTATTTTAACAGTATGTGGCTATAAATCTTTGTACCGAGAACAAAATATAGAGTTAAAACCTTTCACAGTACTTGCAGGAGCTAATAGTTCAGGTAAATCCAGTATGCTACAACCTTTGCTTTTACTAAAACAAACTCTTGAAGTCCAGTATGATCCTGGAACTTTATTATTAGACGGACCCAATGTTCGTTTTACAACTTTCGATCAATTATTATCAAGAAAGGCAACTAAAGATAATAAAAACCGATTTTCTATACAATTTGGGAATGAAAAAAAACAAATAAAAATCATCTATAAAAAATCAAGTAAAGATATAGAAATTGATGAAATGATTGATTATGATTTAAAAACCGGGAATGAATTTATTATTCACCAGGGTATGTCTCATGATGAAATAATTAAAAATATTAATAAATTCTATAGTGAAAAATCTAAAAGGATAAGTAAAAATATTTCTAGAGAATATTACCAGGAAAATTGTACCTGGTATATTGAAAAAGATAGATGTTTTCTTTATTTAACTTTAATTGGCCATGAAGCAACACCTTTAACCTATGAAAGCCTTAGACCATCGTCGTTTTTAGAAAAAAGTATTTTAGAACTCATACATTTACCGGGCTTAAGAGGAAACCCTGAACGAACTTATAAAACAGCAGCTGTAGGTAATTATTTTCCAGGAATTTTTCAACACTATTTAGCAAGTATAATCAATCATTGGCAGATTAATAAAGACGAACGCCTTATTGAACTTGGAAAATACATGGAAAATCTTGGTTTGACCTGGAAAGTAGAAGCAAAACAAATAGACGATACCCGGGTTGAACTTCTCGTAGGAAGATTACCAGACAGTAAAAAAGCAAATTCAAAAGATATGATAAATATTGCCGATGTAGGGTTCGGAGTATCTCAGGTTTTACCTGTCCTTGTTTCTTTATTAATAGCAAGAAAAGGACAGATAGTTTACATAGAACAACCGGAACTTCACCTTCATCCCCGTGCCCAGGTGGCTCTGGCACAAATTATTGCCGATGCAGCAAAAAGAGGTGTTTGTGTAGTAATTGAGACTCATAGTCCCCTCTTATTACTCGGAATTCAAACTCTGGTAGCAGAAAAAAAATTATTTCCGGAACTCATAAAACTTCACTGGTTTACCCGTGAAAAAGACGGTTATACAAAAATAAACAGTGTGGATCTGGATGAAAAGGGAGCATATGGTGACTGGCCCGAAGACTTTGGTGATATAGAATTAAAACTTCAAAGCCGCTATCTTGACGCATCAGAAGACTGGGGAAATTAACATGTTAAAAAGAAAAAGTAAAAACATTGTCATAGATACTTCTATAGCCAGCTCTGCCGGAGGCCCTGATGCGAAAAAACCTCAATCAACCAGTTGCCGTGATTTCCTTATAGCAGTAAAAGATATTTGCCATAAGATTGTATGGACACCTGAAATCTCATCAGAATGGAAAAAGCACCGATCTAATTTTGCTCAGACATGGCTGACACAAATGGCAGGAAAAAAGAAGATTATTTATTGTAATAATGTAGAAAATGAAGAATTACGTAATAGAGTAGCTGAGACAGGGCTGTCAGAGAAAAAAATTGAAGCTATGTTAAAAGATATTCTCCTCATTGAAGCAGCTCTGGTCACTGATAAAATAGTTACAGCAAGAGATGATACAGTTAGGGAACTTTTTAGGGGTATTTCAAATAAAGTTGGAGAATTGAAAGATATTGTCTGGGTAAACCCCTGCAATGAAGATGAACAGGTTATAGAATGGCTCGAAGCAGGAGCCAGATCTGATAAACAAATTACTTTATAATCTGATTTGAACCTATCATTATTTTTTGTTAAAATAATAGTAGTAATTCGTGAGATAAGGAGAAAAAAATGGGACAGTATGACCAGATATGGAAGGAAATCATAGAGAATCTTTTTGAAAAATTTATGTATTTTTATATGCCTGATCTGGCAGTAGATGTGGATTTTTCAAAAGGATATACCTTTCTTGACAAGGAATTTTCCGCTATAGAAATAAAGTCGGAAGATAGTGAGAGATTTCTGGATAAGCTCATAAAGGTTTACCTGAAGTCTGGAGAAGAACAGTGGATTCTCATTCATACGGAAGTACAATTTGCTAAAAAATCCGATTTCAGTGAGAGAATGTTTAAATATTTTTATCGGGTTTATGACAAATATAACAGAAAGATAGTAAGTATTGCTATATTCACAGGCACAAGCCTGTCCTATCAGAGGAGTTTTGATTACAATTTTTATCAGACTAAATTACTTTATGAATATAGGAGTATAAAACTTGTTGACTATGAAGAAGATTATTTATTGAGTCAGGAAAATCCTTTTGCTCTTGCAACTCTTGCAGTTAAATACAGTATACAGAGTAAAACAGATGAAGAATTAAGATATAAATTCAAAAGAAAACTCATAAGATTAATGAATGAAAGGGGTTATACGGAAAAAGATATAAAGAATATATTTGATTTTATAGAGATAATGTTAGAGTTAGAAGATAAGCAATTAAATAAACTGATTTATGAAGAAATAAAAACCTATAGGAAGGAGGAGTTTAATGTGATAATAACACAGCTTGAAAAAGTAGTAAGGGAATTAGGGATTGAAGAAGGGATTGAAAAGGGGATTGAAAAGGGCAAGATAGAAGTAGCAAAAAAATTACTGGATAAAAAATTTACTCTGGAAGAAATTTCAGAAATAACTGAATTGTCTGTAGAAAAAATAAAAGAGTTAAAAGATAAAAAAACAGAAGAATTAAAGTAGTAGAGGCCTTTTGTTATCACCTCTAAATATAGATGCCAGACTAGAAATTACCCTGGATATCCAGGCAAAAATCCCGTATGAAATACCGGAAGATATTATTAAGAACAAAGATTTTTGTGAAATATGCACTGCTTCTACAATTAATAAATGCCAAAATCCGAAATGTAACTCCCCAATTCCTGGATACAAATATGTATCTGGCATTATAGGAGATTTTCCAATAACAACTCCTCTAAATGCTTGTAGAAAATGTGGCAACAAATTTCCTTGGGCAGATAAATTTGCTACTCATCCATCAAATGACATTCTGGTAGAAACAGATGTAAGAATAGCTTCATATGCCTTATATATGTATAACAGAGGAAATAATAGCTAAAAATATACTTTAAAAAATTTTAAAATTTTATACCCTTATCAATAAACCACTCTACAATAAGTATAAAAATAGGCAATACTGATTCAACCTCACGTTTGGAATCTTCTCCTTGATGAGCCGCAATATTTCCTACTAAACGTAAAGTATTTAAATATATGTAAATAATTTGAGGAAAAACATTTAAGTCATTTAATTCATAAAGCTTCTCCGCTAACTTCTTATTTTTATTTACCAGTGTTTTCATTTTTTTAGAATAAACGTAATTGATTATTTTTTCTATTATTATCCGAATCCGTGTCAATGTACTCCCTGGATCTATTTCCATAAGCTTAATAATCTTCTGAGCTTCTTTAAGATTAGCAATATTATTTTGTTCTAATTTTTTCCAATCAATCGCACTTAAATTATTTATAAAATTAGGCTTTTCATTAACCTGTCCTTCTATAAATGCCTCTAAATGAGTCTTCCAATTTAAATATATTGGAGAATAATGAATCATATTGGCGTAAATATTATTAACTTCCCATTCAAATAACTCTATCCTATGAGGATATCTTCGTTGAAGTAATTGCAAAGAATGAGTTAAAGCGGAATATTTCTCTTCTACTTGCCTGAGTCTATTTTTTTGTAGTAAAGCAAACTGTAAAGCATCATCTTTATTTAATGTAGATACATAATCAGAAGCAAGTTGCCAGTTGAGATGAATAGCACTCTGTAACAAAGCAGTAAATAATTCAGCTAATTTACCGCGTAGACCTCTTACGGAAAAATGGTTAAATACTGAAAAGTTAGTAAGATCAGATAAAGAAAATATCTGTAAAGGGAAAGCTTTACCTATCTCTACCCTGTTAAGTAAAGTTTCATCTTTCAATAACTCTATAATATCTGAAGATAATAAATCAGATGATAAAATATTTAATGGTCTCAACGTAATACCTTTATCTTTACAAATAATGGTAAGATCAAATATAATTGGTGGTTCTAATAATAATATATCTCCAGATAATGCAGGTTCTTTTGATAAAATATATTTATCGTAATCTAATCTTAATTTTTTTGCCAAATCAGTATTTCCACCTATTTCTTGAGAGTAAGCAACTAGAATTCTTCCTATAGATGGAGAATAAATAGGCTCTCCCATTAATGAAGCAATATATTTAGCATCTCTATTATATGGGCCAAATATATCAGGAGATTTGGAACTTGTTAGAGCAAAAAGCAAATTATCATCGACAAAAGATAATATCAATTTTTCAAAATATTCGATAAAAAGCCAATTATATTCTTCATCTTTTATACATAACTTTACAGCATCAGCAAACTTAGAATAATCTTTAATATGAAAAATTTTCATATTAGGACTTTGAAATTCTTCTGCATATCCAATCTTACTTAAATGAAATGATAATTCATTAAGAGGATTTACAAGTTTATCCCTACCAATCCTCTCAATAGGAATTATTTCAAATACTACTAATTTATACTCATCTAAATTGGGTAATTTGATCATATTTTTTTATTCAATAACTGCTTTCTAAAAAATTAAACATCATTTATTATTATAAAATTAATTACTGCAAAAAACACTCTAAAACATTATACCAAGCCAGGCTTACTAATTCAATAAAAATCATTGCTCGTCGATTAAAATTTTTCGTAATCCTTACTAATTCCTGTCAATCCTGTTCCGCAATTCAGAAAAAAGCCTTATCCTTTCAAAAGGCAGAGATTAAAATTTCTCTGCTGTGGGAAGGTGTTTCCCACAATGGCCTATATAAACTTTTTCACTCTCCCTGTCTATCCAGTAGTGAATTCTTGTGTGGCGTCCTATTTTAATATGCCATTCAAATATTTCTTCTCCTCTACCGGGAATCTCAAAGGTTCTATCTTCAGCATAAATACTCAGAGTAACAGATGTTTCTTTTGATATTTCTAACCTATATTTCTCATAGAAAAGCTCTATTCTTTTAGATTCATTTTCATTATTTAATACCAGTGGTAATTCTGTTTCTTCCAGGCCGGTTATTCCATAATATACATCCGGCAGAAAACTTCTGAAGTCGTGTTTTTTAGCACTTTTTCCGGCACTATCCAGTATTATAATATTCTCTCTCTGTTTTTGGATATAATCAAATAGAACCTGAACATCTTTAAATTTTATTAAAAGTTTTTCTAAATTTATTATACCCTTAAAATTTGAAATCTCCGTTGAAGAAATACTGCTGGTTAAAATATACTTTTCTTCAGATAAGATCTTCTCATTTGCAAAAGATAAAATCTCTTTTTGTGAATCATTAAAGCAAATTTTTAATATCTTTTCTCCGAATGTCCCTGTAATAACTACCGGAGAGATTACCATATGAAGTTCTTCATAGTTATTATCTAAGAAAAAAGGCCCTCCTGTAACTGCCTGAATAACTACTTTCACTATGTCTTTATTTTTTATTTGATATATATAATTATTAAGAGTTCCATTACCTATCTTAATATCCCATATACCTGTATAAAAATACAAATCCAGTTTATTTTTCTTACAGTAATTTCTAAGGTCAGCTATTTCCAGAGAAAGATTATATGCATCTTCTTTAGAAGAATTTTCCATTAAAGAATGATTAAAATAGAACTTCATTTTATTAATCCCATTAAATCATTATAACTCTGGTCAAAGAAATCTTTTGGCCAGTAATCTATATTTCCCCTGTCATCTATTTCGATTTCCTGATATTTACAGAATTCGTCTTTTTCAAAGAAATAGATATTTATTTTTTCTTTCAATTCATTTCTTTCTTTTATCCTGAGCCTTATTCTGTTTATGAGATGTTCACTGTGGGTTTCGATTATCAACTTCCTGTTGGCTTCCATAGCAAAAATAAACAGATCTACCAGTTCTGCCTGTAATTTCGGATGGAAATGAATTTCAGGATTTTCCACCAGTATTACATCATTTTTTTTACTTAATAAAAGAAGAGTTAAGATGGGAAGTAGTTGGGAGATACCGAAACCAACCTGAAATAATTCAAATTTAAAATTATTTTTTTCATCTTTAAGAATAACCTGGTAACCATTTAGTTCTTTCCTGGGTTCTATATAATATTCTTCACCAAGTAAAGTCTTAATCCATTCATTAAATTTGTATGAAAACTTTACCGGATTTCCTTCAGAGGCATAATAATCTACGTTTAAATTCCAGTTATAGCCTATAACCTCGGCTGTATATTCGCCCGTTATACCTAAAGTACTTTTCTCAAGACTATGTGAGTGAATATAATTATCCACTCTGTAAGCCTTAAGATAATGAATATTCATAGTATTTATTAATTCTAAATATTCACGGATTAATCCATATTCATTAGATGGAATTTGTTTTTCTTTTCCTTTAGTGTCCAGATAAATTATCGGAGACAGAACCAGGCCATTAATGATTGTATAACCTCTATCCATATCCCCGGTAATCCTGTATAAATGGCTATCTTTTACATCTATTAATTCAATGTTAATACTCTTAATTTCTTCTTTGACCTGTAATTTTATATCTATTCCCGTTAAAACAGGATATCCTTCAGTGTAAGGTATATATTTCAAAGTAGCAGGGTTTTTATAAATCAGGTTGATAGATAATTTTTTAAAATCATTTTTTATTAAAATATTTTCATCAAATGAAATATTAAATTCTATAGTTTCCCTGTTAGCTTTCTTTTTATATAAAATATCTGATAAAAGAGCTTTTTTAAAAGATGTAATTGCTTCAGCACCATTGACAGCAAAATCACAGGTACTGTAGGGTGTAAGGCTTTTCTGTAAAATTTTTCTGCTGGTAATTTCATCATCTACAATGAGAACCCTCATAATTTTATATCCTCTCGCTAATCTATTGCTCTGTCAATAGAAACTTTACTGATAAATTATGGGTGTTGGGTTTTAGGTTTTGGGTTTTGGGTTGTTAATCTTTTTAACTCAACACCCAACACCCGAAACCCATAACCCTTAACCCTTAAAAGATGCTTTACAGAGCACTATTTTAATTTAAACACAGTTTTTTTCAAGTGTCAAGAAAATTTTAGTAGTGAAGGGTGATCTGTGAAGAGTGAAGTGTGATTATATAATCCCTTCACCCTTCACTCTTCACCCTTCACTTCTTTTATTCTTTCTTACCTTTAAAATCACTTACCAGGGCTTCATAACCTTTAACTACTTCCGGCGGATCACGTTTTTCCGGTTTTACTTTTTCAAATACTTCAACAAGTCTGGCTGCCAGATTTTCATAAAGCCATATAAGATAGTCAGGGAAAGGTTTTTTCTTATCCAGATTTGCTGCCGGTATAAGTATTTTTATTAATTCAAGGCTATGAGCATAGGCCATTTCATTTATATTTTCTCTGGTTTTTACACCATGTTTTTCATCCTGTTTTATTGAACCAATTTTCAATACGATTTTTTCTATATCTTCATCTGATATGGAGACTTTTCCAGACAAAAGAGTTTTATTTTTTTGCGTGAGAACTATTTCATCATCATCATCTTCATATTCATCATCGTCTTCATATTCATCATCGTCTTCATATTCATCATCGTCTTCATATTCACCATCGTCTTCATATTCACCATCGTCTTCATATTCACCATTGTCTTCTTCCTCTTCTTCCTCTTCTTCCTCTTCTTCTTCCTCTTCTTCCTCTTCTTCTTCCTCTTCTTCCTCTTCTTCCTCTTCTTCTTCCTCTTCTTCTTCCTCTAAATATTCATCATCTGAATATTCATCATCTTCACCTTCATCATTTTCCATGCCTGTATCATCAAATTCAAATTCATCTTCCA
>Ga0351856_1001_pt1 | contig 76338 bp, 55 predicted proteins | sample BONcelHFGM3001D8_FD_206798 | JGI IMG/M metagenome (GOLD analysis project Ga0351856, IMG submission 206798) | Enriched cells from coal bed in the Powder River Basin, Montana, United States - BONCAT cells FGM rep2 HSBNCT.FGM.300.1.D8 ... | reverse complement strand
TTCTGCCATTCTTATATAAATATATTCATCATCACAGAAGAATTCGTTAGTATTTCCAATATTTGCCAGTAGTAACACAGATGATATAAAGAGAAGAATTACCAGGGCTTTGTTTTCTTTTAGTTTTTTAATCATTATCTTTCTGAAAATCGTGACGCATGACGCGTGACGCGTGACGCGAGGATTGTTTCTAAATAAAGTAACTTATAATTACGGGCTTAACTATAAATGTTCTTTTAGCAAAAGTCAACGTATTTTTCTTAGAAGGATTTGACTCTATATACAGAGAATATGTTGCAGGTCAAGTTTATTGAGTGAGGTAATTTTATTGGTTCAAAGAGAAAACAGTAGTACAAGAAAGGTTGTCTGTATAAAATGTATTTACTGTAACAGACAGATACGTCTTACAAGTAAGTTCTGTTCTTTTTGCGGTAAATCTGTTACAGGAGAGAAGGAAAAAATTGATCGGAAGATTATAAAACAAAAACAGACAGTTACTCCTCAAAGTGTTCCACATCAAAGTACAGAAAAAAAACCTGTTTCTCAAAAAACTCTTGTTCGCCATCAAACAACTATCCCACCTCGTATTTCAGAAAAACCTGAGATTAAAAACAGAGAGCAGCATATTGCCAGGAGTGAAACAAAACTTCCTGAGGTTCAGACATTTGCTACTCCACCGGTAGAAATTAAAAAAATACCGGAAGAGAATAAAAAAGTAGAAATACTTCCAGTTGATATGATTAACTGTCCTTACTGTCAGGAAAAAATTTCGATATTTGAAAAGATATGTAATAAATGTTATCGCAGTTTAAAAAAATGTTCTGTTTGTAATATAATTAATAGAGGTATTGCCAGATTTTGCCGCAGCTGCCAGAGTTTTTTTCCATCTGATAAGAATGAATGGCCTACCTTCAGAGGAAATAACTGCAGGACAGGTTTTTGTGAACAATCACTGGACTTTCCTTTTTATTTTCAATGGATGTATCCGAAACTGGACGATAGCCTTGGATCATTATGGGCCTCTCCTGTTGTGGCAAAAGATAAGGTTTTTGTTGCATCTAAAGAAAAAAATCTTTATGCCTTTAATCAATTTACAGGAGAACTTATATGGAGACAGCCTACAAAAGGTGCAATTTTATGTACACCTGCAGCAGACGAAAAAAAGATTTATATCGGATGTGATGATGGGAAAGTTTTTGCTATAGATTCTGAAAAAGGCGGAATATCATGGTTTTATGACACAGAAGTAGAAATAGGCGCTTCTATACTGGTTCATCAGGAAAAGGTTTATGTACCACTGAAAGAAGGACGTATTATAGTACTTAATTCAGCTAAAGGCGGTTCCCTTGTCTGGTGTTTTCCTCATAGAAAATCTTCTCCCATAAAAGAAATTGTCTCTTCTCCTTCTCTTTATGATAATATATTGATTTTTGCTTCAACAGGTAAAGTAGTTTATGCTTTACAGGCAGGTGACGGAAAGGTTTTATGGAAATACCAGACAAAATCACCTGTAGTTGCATCTGGAGCCATAAATAATGGTATAGTCTATTTAATTGACAGAGGGGGCCATATGGCAGCTCTGGATATAAAATCAGGACAGGATAGATGGGCAGGAATTATAGAAATCCCGGGACCTTTTACTGCATCTCCTTCTGTAAAGGAAGATATTGTTGTAGTGGCAAGCCAGAGAGGAATAGTATATGGTCTGGATGCCAATACAGGTGGAATTAAATGGGAAAGTTCTTTTAATAGTCCAAGTCATTTTGAATCTATAAATAGCTCTCCTGTTCTGACAAAAGATAAAGTTATTGTAGGAACTGACGGAGGTTCTCTTTATATACTCGAACAGAGTGACGGAAGAAATATATGGCAGTTTGTAGAAGAGGGAGCTTTTGAGAAAGCTGCCGGCTTACTTAAAAATATTAAATCTGATGGAAAGATATTAATAATAGATGAGCTTGGATATCTTGAGTCAGAGTCTATAAAATTTCAGACAGAAGTTTTAGAGTTGATTTCCCATGCCAGTCTTTCTATCCTGGTTGTAAGAAAAATGAAAACACCTTTTCTTGATCACATAAGATCTTTAGATAACAATATATTGATAGAAACAACTCAGGAAAACAGAGAAAACCTGGTAGAAACAATCAAAGACCATATTTTGCAGAATTATAGAAATTTATAAATTCACCTTTTACTCTTCATCTAAAGAATCAATAATGGTTATAAAATTTCTATCTTCCGTATTTTCCAGATCTTTAAAATAATCTGATAAGGAATTAAGGAATTTACTGCTATCTCCATCTATGCCTTTTTCTTCGCTTCCTGAAATACATACACATGGTATGCCAGAACAGGCAAACGGATAGAAACCTTTGTTTACACCATATTGATCTTTATCCCTGATAAAGCCATTGTTTATCAATAACTGAAAAAATTTGTCAGTAAAAGTTTTATGAGTTGTAACGACGAAACGTGATTTTTTACCATGTGAAGATTTCAGGAAAATTCCTTTTTCCACAAGTCTTTCTTCAATTTTTAAAGAATCTATTTCCCTGGCAGGGTTATATATTTTTTCAATAATATTTTCTTTCATTTTTTCAATAAAATTATTTTTTTCTTCTTCACTTAAGCCAAAAATATCTTTAAATATCTGTGTACAGCTTTCGACTATGTTATCAGGAGTAAGAGGAGTGTTTTCTTTTAAAGTTTCCTTTAAAATACTGCACAGAATATTATCTATACCAGAAAGATTTTTAAAATCAAAAAGATCTATAAAATAATTATCTATAGCTTTCATACCTGCTATTTCGGAAAAAGGTACTTCAATATTAATGTAGAGAAAGTCTCTGTAATATTCTTCAATATCAGTGAGATAGATCTGTGAACATGGAATATGATAATCTACGGCAGAATGAATATTATTACGCAAAATTCCATCAAAATGCATATAGATAAGAATATCATCTGTAGTTATAGTTTTAGATTCTGTGTAAAATCCTTTTTTCAGTAGATCGTTAAAATAAGAAGGGCCTCTCAGAGGAAGAACTATATCTTTTTCTCCTCCTGAAAAAAGCCATAAATAGTTTATATCTGATCTTCTGTCAAGCTTCAACATAGATAAAATTAAGAAAGAAATAGTTTTTGCTGTATTTATATCATTACAGCTCAGTTTTTCTTTGCTGTTATTGTAACCTGTTCCTAAAATGATTGTCTTATTTGTATTTAATAAAGAAGGGGCAAAAATGACATATAAACGTTCTCCGTTTATATATTCATCACCGTCTCTTGTCAAATATTCCGGTAGATCTATTGCAGTCAGAAATAGATTATGTTTATCGGAAATTTCTTTTAAAATTTTTTCCAGATATAATTCACCGTATTTAAACAACATGTCTTCAGGAGATTTATCTTCTATTGAATAAAATTCAAGAATTAGATCCAGGTTTTTCTTAAGTTTACTCCCTGCCTGAATACCATGATCTTTAACAACAATATCGTAATAATGATTTTGTCTTATTTCTGAAGACACATATAGCTCAGGTATTAATTTATAAATATTTCTTGAATATTCAAGAAAATTATTATTTTTTACCATTGAAAGAAATTTTTTTTTATTTATGTCTGAAATCTCATGCCAGAGAATATCTCTGTAGCATTTACCATAAGGCACACAGTTAACAGACAAAAGATCTCTTAATTCAACCCCATCAAGACGCAAAGGGTGGACAAGGCAACCTGCTTTTTCCCCGTCGATAAAACCTGCGAAATAACAGTTATACATTAAAAAGATAGAATTTCTTCTGTTGATTTTTTTAAGTTCTCTGAGGTATTCCTGTAAAAAAGTAGGATTTACTGTTTTAAGATCGGGGAAAAAAGATTGAAAATACTTCGTATTAATAGTTAAAAATTCTGTAATAATGTCATCCTGTTCATAAAGATTAATACAGCATCCTGCACAGCTGTGTCCTTCAAGCTGGCATAACGACACTTCCGGTAAATATATTTTTTTTCTATCTCTATATCTTTTTACATACATAAATTATTCAGATAAACTGCCTCTACTTAATTTTCATCTAAAGCTTTATTTTACGGCATAAAATTGGAAAGCCAGTTTTCTTTAACAGAAATAGCTCCTTCTGGACATAATTCCTGACAGCAGAAACATCTGATACAGTTTCTATGATTCATAAAGATTTTATTATTTTTCATAGTAATGGCCTTTGCAGGACATATTTCCATACAGAGTTTACATGTTATGCATTTATTATAATCAATTGAAGGTTTTGTAGCAAAAATATCTTTCAACGAACCGAAAATAAAAGATGGTATTTTGAATTCCAGACTGGCGAGAGGAACTTTTTTGAAGTCTACAATATCAAGGGATGAAAGATTTTCACCGAAAAATTTTATATCATCAATCCTGTTTGTTCCAATTCCTTTATCTCTTGCAGCACGAAGTGTGAAAAGTTTTTCCTGATTATAATTTACCAGGTGTGCTACCACCAGGTCAGAAGCAACTGCATCGGTGGAGGCAAGTATTACTCCAAGTTTTTTAGGGCTTCCCCACTGTGGGCCATTTCCTTCCATACCTGTTATGCCATCTGTAATAGTTAGAACAGGTTTTATATTTTCATATACTTCTACCAGCATTTTTGCAAAATAATCTTTATTTATACCTGCTTTAAGGTGCCACTGGAGTTTTTTAGTTCCTGTTATACAGCCGAACATATTTTTAACTCCCAGAGTAAGTCCCATCTGACCGTGAGTTTTGACTTTAGGAAGATTGATTATATAATCATAATCATAGATTTCAGAGGCTACTTCCAGGTTTTTAAATATACTGTTTTTAGAAGGATTTTTTATTTTGACTGAATTATTAAAATTTATTATCTTGCAGTCCAGTTTTTTTTCCAGATTCAGATAACCTGCATATTTAGATGCTCCTCTGCAGCTTCCTAGTGCGGGACTGTCACCTATAAAGACATGACATTTATGTTTTTTAAGTAATTTTATAACTCCTTCTATTACAGACGGATGAGTATTAACCATTTTATCAGGATGTCTTCCAAATAGTAGATTGACTTTTAATAAAACTTTACTGTTTTCTTTTATAAAATTATTGATTCCTCCGAGATTTGCTATGACTTTTTCTATAGCCAGGTCTACATCTTCTTGATTATATTCGTTACATTTTACTATAGAAACTTCAGACATTTTATAAAACCTTTTTTGATAATTATTGTAATAGTTTTTTCTAGTTTATATTTTCTTATCCTTCTATTTATTGAAAATTTATTTATATTGTTTTTTTGTTGTTTTTCAGGTTTTTAGATGGGTAAGATGCAACAATAATCCGTAACAAATAATAACAAAACATTTAATCACTTGAAAAATTCCGATACCTAGTAACACTTTAAAGTCATTTGACATTAAAAAATCTATCCATGCCGGTAATATACGATAAAATCAGGCATGTTTTTCCATATAAATGATTTTAAAATGGAAAAATTGCCGCAAAATTCGTAACTACAAGTAACTAAATATAACCATTAACCATAAAAAGTCTTGAAGATCATTTCATTTATATTCTGATTTGTCTTTATTTTATTAGTCCAGATTTCCGCACATGTTTTATTCATTTCATCATAAAAAGCTGTAATAGCCTTTAATCTGCTCTTTGTAGATTTTTCTCTTTCCAGCCACATATTCAGGCAGAAATCTTTTGCTTCTTCTCTTTCTTTAGCAAAATATTCACATACCAGTTGCTCTATGTCACGCCAGTCATTATCCTGTTTAAGCATAGCTTTCACATCACTTTTTGAAAGGTTGTTTGCTTTTATATATTCCATCAGAGATTTTTTCCCTTCTTCACTCAGATCTGTTATATAATAAGGTATTAAAGGAAGAGATTCCCTCTGCTTGAAATTTTTGTGTTCCAGAACAAGAGATTTAACCTCTTTTTCCGTAACTTTTCCTTTTGTTACAAGATCCAGAATAACAGCCTTTTCTTCATGATTCAAATCATTAAGTAATTCTTTAATATTCTCTTCCGGATTATTGATTGTCTCTGATTTTAAAGTTTTTCTTTCATCTGAAATACCGGTTCTTTCCTGTTTTAAACTTCCTTTTTCATCTGAATAGTCTCTGGAGGCTATAAACATATCTTTCACAGGAATTCCATTATAATAGTTTGAAAAAGGCATAAAATAGCCGGGATATTTAGTTTTTGAACGTCCATCAATATTGTTAATAATCATAATATTACACCCCTTCTTACTTAAAATTTAAAAATTTTACGTCATTGATTATTTTTAACACAGAGAAATAAAACTTATGAGTAAAATCTCAGTAACAGAATAGAAACAAAAGGCTGAAGATTGTGTTTTTTTATGTAAAATCACCTGTCATTTTTAAAGGCAATCTATTGTTATAAGATAAAATTAGAGGTATAATAAATAAAGGAGGTGATTATTATGATAAAAAAAGTTAATAAAATCATAGTTATGTCAGATATCCACCTTGGTGAAGATGGGTGTCTCTTCAATGATAAAAACATATTGAATGAATTTAAAAATAACATATCCTTAGAAGCAAAATGCGGTACTGTTGACGAACTGATAATCCTGGGAGATCTCTTCGATCTGTCTCTTGCTTCATATGAAAAAGTATATGAAAAAGCAGGGGAATTCTTTAAAGAAATAGAAGAGATTGAAAACCTCAATAACATAGTGTTTGTCCCGGGAAATCATGACCATCACATGTGGACTTCAATCATAGAAGATGAACAGATAATTAAAAAAATAAAAAATGGCAACATACCGGCAAAAAACCTTCAGAGAGTTGACCTTACCTACGGTGAAAAAGAAAATACCTTCCTGAGCGGCTTTCTGAAAGGAAGTTCAAAAAAACTTCTTGTTACCTACCCGAACCTCTTCAGAGACGCAGGAGGAATACTGTATTTCATGCATCACGGCCATCTTCTTGACAGGATTTTTACACCTGCAAATACTGTTATTAAACCGGAATCCCTTCAGGAATTAGAGGCATTCAATGCATCCTGGATTGAAGGTATATGGTACCATCTGGGACAGGCAGAAAGACTGGGGGAAATGGTCAATAAAGGATATAAAGAATTTCTCGGTATGAAGACTATTATAGAAAATTACCTGGAGAAATTCCAGATAAAAGGTAAAACTGTGAGCACAAGACTCAGAGGTATGAAAACAGACAGTTTGACATATGAAATCTCCGAATATCTGGACGATTCTATAGGATGGTATAAAAACACCCTTTTTACTCCTATGAGTTTCATATTCGGACATACCCATAAAAAGAGTGAAGGAAATGTTTTGAATATAAAATCAAGGGACATAAAAATCTACAATACAGGAGCATGGCATGGAGATATTTCTCTTGCTTCCTATATTTTAATAGATGGAAATAAAGAACCGGAACTGAAACATTTATAATATGGGATTAATAGAAACAGAGGGGAAACCAGAAAAGAAATGGCTCATACCACTTGGTATGAGCCATTTTAGCATTACGAATGTAAAAATCAGACAGAATATTTCTCTATCTGGACTATGAAATCATAACGCGTTACGCGATGCAGTAGCACACTTATTCAATCATACGGTCAAATAAGCTGTCAGACGGGTAAAAGTCTCTATGTGTAAAAGGAGTATTAAGTATGTCGTCCATATCAATGACATATCTGTCACGCTGTTGAAAAGGATCCGTATGTAATTCATCAGATACCTTTTTCCTGTCTTTACTTATATGGCAATCAGGTAGAGGTTTAATAACCTGATCCAAAGGGGGCTCATTTATTTGAGCACTGGTTGAAAAATGTTTCAATATGTGCATAACAACACCTCCCTTCTCTCATTGATTACATTATAACACAAAAAGAAATCACGTTAAAGAGAAAAGAAAAGGTTTTAATTAAAGAGGCAGTTATTTTTTTAATTTTTTATATTTATTCCATTATTATCTATTAACCGCAGAATTTCCTGTAAATCACTTACCATAGCTTCCAATTATGTCTTTTCTATCAAAGGCGCCTTTTGTAATTTCTATAAGCCATTCATAGGCATACATGAGAAATCCCCCTGTGCCGCAGGCAGGATCACAGATGTTAAAGTCAGGACTCACTCTCGGGTCAGGCTTCATTACTTTAATGATTGATTGAATCAAAACCCTGGGGGTAAAATACTGTCCCGCCCCTTTTTTCCCTTCACTCGCAGCACGTTCGAGAAGTCCTTCAAAGGCGGCTCCTTTCACATCTATATCCATAGAAGACCAGTCTTCTTCATCAATCATGGTGATGATTTTTTTAAGATTTACAGGGTTATTGAACCGTGGCATGGACTGGGCGAATATATCGCCGAGAAGACCTTTTTTTTCACGGAGTTTTCTGAGGATTTCAGAATAATGGTCTGTAAGGTCTGTGCCGGATTTATCCTTTAAAGTTTCCCATTCACAGTTTTTCGGTATTTCAATAGATTTTTCGTCTGCCATCTTCAGAAAGAGGAGATATGTAAGCTGTTCAATATAATCTCCGTAATCTATGCCGTCATGCCTCAGGGTATGGCAGAAGCCCCAGAGTTTGTTTACTACGTCTGACATAATGTTTACTCCTTTGTCTGACCTGGATTTTCGGGATTAAGGGATTACCAGGATTTTATTAATTTAAAATACAGGTTTTAAACCTGCCTGTTTACATAATTCATTCTAAATCTCTACAGGTATCTGTTCTAAAAGACACCCTCCGGGGGGGTATTTCTTTTTCCAGTTGTTGATAGGCAAGTATTATTTCTCTAAGAGCATCTTTAAGTAATTCCCTGCATTGCTCAAAGTTTTCCCCTTCTGTTACTACTTCCGGCCATTCCACTATCTGTCCCATATAGCCGGAACTTATTTTTGTATATCTGGCAGTATAAGTATTTAACATAAAGAAAATTTCCTTTAAATCTTCAATTTATTAAACATATGGCCCATATCTTTACATTTAACTATATTCCTGTTGTTATCCGTATCTTCAAAGGTTTTCACTGTTGTCCCGATTGCTGTCCAAACCCTTTTTCTCACCATTTTATATAACTCTTTTATTCCTTCTTCCCCACGGATTAAATATCTATTTAAAAATTTATCTGCTTTTATTATTGTTTCATGCTTTGCTTTGTTTCCACCAACTTTTTCTTTAATTTTTCTCCTTTTTCTGGATAATTTTGATAAATATTCATACATCATTTCAAACATTTCGAATTTATCCAGATCCTTACGGAACCGCCATCTCGCAGTTTTAACCGGATCGTTTTGTATTATACTGATACTAAATTCACTGCCTAGCATCGCATTTAGTAACTTATGGCCCAGTATCCTTTCTGAACTATTCACCAATATGTAGGCATATTTCAAAATATCAATATTACCGCCTAACAATTGATACTTAGCATACAGCATTCCTGGAGTAGCACCAAATAATAAAGGTCTTCTAATTATTATTGCTACATACTTTGCTTTATCCATTCCTAATCTTCTTGCAGTTTCAGTAACATTATAATCTATTGAATCAGGTTTCCGGGAAAAGAGTGTAGGGATACGAAGAGCAACTGATAAATACTTCTCCTTATTTATACCCAGTTTCTTAGCAGCTTCAGAGATATTATTATCAATTGTAACAGGTTTAAAACTAAACAAACTTGGAGATTGAATGATTGTTGCTACATACTTTGTTTTATCTATCCCTAATCTTTTTGCCGCTTCTGTAACATTATAATCTATTGATTCAGGTTTCCTGGAAAAGAGTGAAGGATGATAAAGAGCAGCTAATATATACTTCTCTTTATTTATACCTAATTTCTTAGCAGCTTCAGAGATATTATTATCTATCGTAGCCGGTTTATAATTAAAAGGAGTTAAATTGATACTAATTGCTGCTACATACTTTTCCCTATCTATTCCTAATATTTTTGCCGTTTCTGTAACATTATAATCTATTGTTTCAGCTTTCCTTGTCAAAGCTGTGGGATAACGAAGAACAGATAATATATACTTCGCTTTATTTATGCCCAATCTTTTGGCAGTTTCAGATATATTATTATCAATCGTAACAGGCTTATAAGCAAGCAAACTTGGACTTTTAATAATTGCTGCTACGTACTTTGCCTTATCTATCCCTAATCTTTTTGCTGTTTCCGTAACATTATAATCTATTGATTCTGGTTTCCGTCCAAAGAGTGAAGGGCTACGAAGAGCAACTGATAAATACTTCTCTTTATTTATACCCAGTTTCTTAGCAGCTTCAGAGATATTATTATTAACTGCATCAGGTGCATAACAAAATATTCCCGGACTTTTAATGATTACTGTTACATACTTCGTCTTATCTATACCTAATTTTTTTGCCGTTTCTGTAACATTATAATCTATTGATTCAGGTTTCCGTGCAAAAAGTGAAGGGCTACGAAGAGCAACTGATAAATACTTCTCTTTATTTATACCCAATTTCTTAGCAGCTTCAGAAATATTATTATCAATTGTAACAGGTGTATAGCCAAATACAATTGGACTTTTAATGATTGCTGTTACATACTTTGCCTTATCTATCCCTAATCTTTTTGCCGTTTCCGTAACATTATAATCTATTGATTCAGGTTTCCGTCTAAAAAGTGTAGGGATACGAAGAGCAACTGATAAATACTTCTCTTTATTTATGCCAAGTTTCTTAGCAGTTTCAGATATTTTATTATCAATCTCAGTCGAATTATAACCAAACAAATCTGATAGCTTAAGAATAGTCTCTACATAATCTGCTTTATTTATCCTTAATTGTTTAACTGTTCCCGTTATATTAGTTTGTTTTTTCATTATAATTTCTTACCAATCCTCCAAACATATATCTAATTTTGACATGTGCAGACTATCTTTTTTTCCATTCTATAAAATCCCGACATTTCTTTAATTTATTGTTTTTTTCTCTTATTTTTTGGTATTTCCCCGGCCCTCTCTTTCCTGATACGCTCCAGAAAGACAGATGCCGGCTCATCTGAAGTATCATGTGGCACAAGTTCCCCTCTGAAGGCTTTCGAGAGAATTGATTGAGAGAGTTTTTCTATAAAAATTTTTGTTTTTTCATACCTCCCTTCTATGGCATCGGCAAGTTTAAAGAGAGATTCTACACGGTGGACTATTTCTTTTTGTTCAGGGAAAGAGGGTATTGCTATTGGAACATTTCCAATAGTTGTCAGATTTATTGAAGCCAGATTCACTGTCTGACTGGCATTTTGAAAAAAATATGATCTTGCATAATCAGATTTAGCAGCTAAAGAAATATAATCTGGAGATAAACTATTAGAATATACTCTGGCTCTGAAAATATGATTCTGATGAATACAATTTTGTATATTGTCTCTCCAGATAGTTCCTCTACCCAGTTTATCTCTATCTCCGCCTTCTGTAAAAAGTATATCACCGTTTTGTAATTTATATTTTTCTTTATCTTCCGGCAAAACCTCAATCTCTTTTATTTCAGATAAATCTAAAAAACCATCCTGAACATTGGCCACTCTTAAATAACGAAGCATAATTGTTTTCTTATTACCAAATTGTCTTCCTTTTGTAACTCCTCCCTGTATATGAGATATATTTACTAAACGATCCCACACCCAGGTCTCCGGTATATCCAATAGTTCATCATTATTAATTGCTTCTGTATTTTCTTTAAACATTGCAGGTTTCTTCTTATTGTCCAATATAGCCTTTTTACAGAGCATATCATGTAAAAGTTTCTTCTCTTTTTTAACTCCATTTATAAGCTCCCTTGCCGGCTCCACATCAGGATTTTTCTCTCTCCAGTCAGCAGTAAGCCGCCCCGAACAGGCAGAAGCCAGAACAGACTGGCGGAATCTTTTGAGGATTAGAGGGATTTTTTTCAATCATCTTCCCTCTCCACTTTTTCACATTTTCTCTCATCTTTTTAAAATCCTGATAATTTCTATCTTTCTTCTCAGGCATAGTTATATCCAGTATATTTCCTGATACTCTCTCAAGAATAATCTGATCTCCATTCACAGCAAAAATAATTCTATCGCCCTTCTCTATATTCAAAGCGTTTCTTATATTTTCTGGAATAATTATCTCATATTTATCAGTAACAATAGAATAAGACATATATAATCCTGTCGAAAAAACAAATTTATAACATTATATATTTTATCTTACCATAAGTCAAAATTAACTCTTTACTGTCCTGTTTAAAAAGTTCTGACGGAGGAGGAGGAACAAATATGGCATCTTTAAGAAGACAGCCGGCAGGCCCTATCCAGTTTTGAGTTTTTCTGAATTCTCCGAGAGTCTTATGTTCCCCTCCCCTGACTCCTTCAAGCAAAATAGAATGAATTTCCCTCATTAATCTCAGACTCACAGGAAAATCCTTTATTCTTTCCATACCATAATTCATGGCCTTTACATAATTTACTACCTCTTCCACATCATTTAGATTTCCGAGACTTTCCCCACGTTCAAAAGCAAAAACATCTTCTAACGATGCCTGTGTTCCTTCAATCTGAGAACTGAGAAGAGCTTCTTTTTTTACATACATGGCAATAAAAAGATCAGGATTGGGAAGGGTATATCCAACTCCGTCCAGTCTTGCGACAGATCTATCTGCCTGAGAAAGAAGATGCCGGAGATCTCCTTCTATTTTTACCGGTGGATCAGGAGGCAAGGGAGACGGAATAAAAGCTTTATATCCTGAGACCTGCTTTATGTAAACTCTACTTCTGTTCATAAAAGTTATACTTTCCTTATTCAATTATACATGAATAACATAGCATAATAAAGTTTCTTATTCAAGTAAGCATGAATAAGAAATCACAATTGTTAATAAAAAAAAATATGATATAATAAAATTAAATGAACAGGAAAGAATATGGAGGTATCATATCATGAATGTACATCATTTTAATGTTCTTCTGGAATGGGATTCTGAAACTAAATTATGGGTTTCCTATGTTCCAGTATTAAATAACCTTTCAACTTATGGGGAGACTAAAGATAAAGTTATGGAAATGACTAGAGAGGCTATTATCGGATATTTGGAAGCTGCAGATAAGGAAGGTTTAAGTATTTCACTGAGAAAAACTCCTGGTGAATGGGTTGATTTAGAGGTTCAACTGGCATGAGTCGTATTCCCAGAATGAGCGGAAAAGAAATATTACAAATTCTTTTGCGAGAAGGTTTTTCTCTTTCCCATATTCGAGGAAGTCATCATTATCTTCGAAAATCCGGGAATTCATCTTTAGTTGTTATTTCAGTTCATGGAAATCAAATTTTACCTCATGGCACATTTCGTTCAATCTTACATCAAGCAAATATAACGCTAACAAAATTCCTGAATATGATAAATTGAATCAGATTTAGAAACTGTATAATAAAAAACTATCTAAGCAGCAACCAGGTAATTAATCTCCTCTATAATTTCTTCAAGCCTTCCTCCAAATACCTTCCTTGCTTTCCCGAGTCCTCTCTGTCTTTCAAAAAGAGGAATTATATTAAAATCTTCAATATCTATGGTAAGATTCTCTATGAGATGATCCCTTATAAAACCGAGCCATTTAAGCTGTATTTCATCAAAATTATGATTTCTCATAAGCCTTCCCATAGATCTTTCTACTCTTTCCTCTGCGGTTAAAATTTCTTCGTGAGACCTGGCAGCATGTTTTACAATAGAGATAATATCTGCAAGGGCTTTATTGTAAACCACTTTATGGGCTTTTTGAAGATCTTTTTCAGGGAAAAGATTTATAGAAAGTTTCTCTCTCAATTGATTTAATACATCTGTTCTCCACTCTTTAGGCCTTGCAAGTAAAATTTTCAGAGATTCTATCTCGTCTTCATGGTCCATTACAAATCGTGAAAATTTTTCAAGGTAATCTGCCGGCTTCAAATATTTATCTCCCACACGAAAGAGTATTTCAGAACAGACAGAATCCCTGACTTCATGACCTACGAGAAAAACTTTTTTCACTCTGTGGTAAGTAAATAAAAGATGCTGGAAATTACTGTCTCTCAGAATGTTCATAGTCTTCAAAAACTCATCTTTAAGCTTTTTCGGCAATTCAGATGCAAACTTACCTAAATCTCCGTCAGGAATATAGGAAGCAAGCTGTTCTATTACTTCTCCCGGCAAATCCTTACTTATCCTGTGCAATCTCTTCACAAGTACTTTTGTATGATAATCTCTGTCATTATTTTGATATATATTCTCAATAACTTTCTCCAGAGGCAAAACTTCTTTTCCGGGAGGATCTATGGTAAATTCATTAGTATTTCTGAAATATTCAATCAAAGAGCCGTCAAAACAATCAAAAATAGTAAAGTGAGTCTTGTTTATTTCAGGACAGAGGCGGGTTCCTCTCCCGAGCATCTGAACCCAGAGGATTCTGGATTTCACAGGCCGTAAGAATACGATAAATTCAATAGAAGGAATATCCACGCCTGTAGATAACATATCTACAGTAACTGCCACTTTCGGTTCCGGCCTGTTGCGAAATTCCCTTATTCTCTGTAAAGGTCCGTCTACTGTGGGACTTCCTGTGATCTTCTGAACAAAACCGTCTCCCCTGCCGGAAATCTCCCTAAAAAGGCTGACAATCCTGTCTGCATGAGATATATGAGGCATATCATTTACGGCAAAAATCAAAATCTTCGGGAAATGTCCCTTTTCTTCCTCATGCTTTAAGGCATATTTAAAGATTTCTTCTATTATCTTTCTGTTACATTCGGGAACAGTAATATCTTTTTCAATGTCTTCCGAAGAAAAATCCCTTTCGTCTTCCAGTTCGTCATATATTTGTTTTCCTTGTCTGCCACTCATATTCTCCCATATAATTCATTTAACACCCTGGCTGCTTCAAGGCGGACTCTCTTATCTTTATCCTCAAGTCCCCTGTCCAGAAAGGTAAATATACTGTCTTTATCGAGTCTGTTAAGATTTGAAGATGTCAGCTTAATAGCTTCTACCCTTACAGATCCGTCACTATCATTCAGAAGTTTTTCTATATATTTACCGACATCTCTGTCTTTGATCTTAAGGGCCATCTTTTCAGGTAATTTCACAGTGCCTCCTACTGTTATAATGCCTGTTATTTCATTTCTGGACAGTACAACAAGTGAAGGGTAAAATTTTTCAGTAAGCCTCCTCACGTAAAGTCTCATTGAAGGAGAGCAGAGAACTATGGGGATTATGCCCTTTTCGACAAACTCCTTTATTGCTTCACCGAAAGCAGTAAGAATGTTCCTTTCCGCAGAAGGATCTAAAAATATATAAGAACTATATTCATCTTTTCTCACAGATTCAATGATAATCTTCTCAAGTTCAGGTTCTATGGTCATAACTGTTATAATACCATTGGAGTCTTTATATTCACTGCATATATAATTACTTAAATTTCTTCTCACATATTCTGTCAGTCTGTCAGTATCTTTTGTAATTTTCGCATAATTTCCAAGTGTTTCAAGTATTGTAACAATATCCCTTATTGATATTTTTTCTCTGAGTAAATTTACAAGAACCTCTCTTAAATCTCCAAGAGTAAAGAGAGAAGGATAAATTTCTTTTACCAGTGCAGGACGGATCTTTTTAACAGATTCCAGAATTTCTTTCACATACTGCCTGTCAATAAATTCATAGGCATAGGCATGCATTACCTCCTTAATCTTTGTTGCCATAACACTGATGGCATCGAAAATAATACAACCCAGATCCTCTGCTTTTTCCAGTTGATCTTTTGTAATCCACAGGGACATTCCATAGGTATTATCAATATATTTAATGCCCTGAAGGAGGTTTAAAGAATCCTGCTGTCCTACTGCAAGTGCTCTGTTCAGAACAAGCTCTCCCGATGTAATTTCAACATCTTTGATTTTAATAACATACATATCAGGTTCTAAATTCAGATTATCTGTAAAATAGATATCAGGTATTACTACACCGAGATCCATGGCAACCTGTTTTTTTATAAAACCTGTATGTTCCATAAATTTGTTGCCATATTTTGTAGCCTGATTGGGATCTACAAGTGCCAGGAGATCATGGCCAAGTTCGATAGATATGCTTTTAACTGTCATGAAATTAAATATATATTCCATATCTTTTCTTAAAAATTCAGGAACCGGTTCAAAAGGAATTGTTTTAATCTCCTGTGCTTCTTCTTTTACTCCTGGATATCTTTTTCTTATTTCAGTAAGATCAGACAGGATGGTTTCTTTATCAAAAGTACCGGGGAAATATTGAATGGAATTAATAAGCCAGAGGGTTTTATCCAGGAATTTATCCAGATCTTCTTTCAGATTAAGCTCGCCCATAAGGATACAGAGTCTATAACAGAGGACCGGTTCTATAAATCTGATAAAATTCCTGGCTCTTTCAATCATTTCTCTGGTCTTATAAAGATCTCCGAGATCCTTATAACAGAGAGCCATGAAAGCATAGGTTTCACCTTTGAATTCTTCTACGGAATTACTCTTTTTAAATTCCTCTATGGCACGGTCAAAAAATCCGCGGCAATAATAACATAACCCCATATATAAATGAATAATTCCCATATTTTCAGGAGTTGATGCAAGTTCATAGAGACATTCCTCAACTTTTTTATAATCACCGAGTCTCGTATAAAATTCCGACAGGAGGAAATTATAACCTGAAAGTGACCGGTCTTCCGATAAGATTTTACTGGCCGAGTCATAATCTTTTTCCTCCAGCAAACAATCTATATAAAGTTTATAGGCAAGTCTTGAATAAGGCGACAGATTAAATGCCTGAAAATAACTTTCCAGAGTTTTTTCTCTATTGCCCATCTGTCTGTAAATATTACCTGCCTGAATGTAATATTCACTTTTTTTATTGGCTGAGAGACATTCCTCTATCTGTTTCAATCCATGAATATAATCCTTTTTAAAATAATAAAGATGAGAAAAACCGGCACATGCCAGATCTCTGTCAAGGTCAATGAGTCCCTTGAAACATTCCTCACCTTTATCTTTCTGTCCGTCTGAAAGACATGTGAGTCCAAGATTATAAAGATGTTCAGGGTCATTTGAAATTTTAATAATTTTTTCTAAAATATCTATTTCAGATTTAAAATCCATCTTCAACCAGTAAATATAACGAAGCCTTTTTAAATTATCCAGATCATCATGATTAACGGAAAGACGTAACACACAGACTTCTTTTTCTACATCTATATTTTCATCTTCCAGTTTTAAAACTTCTTCATAATGTTTGAGGGCAAGTGTAAAAATGCCTCTTTTAAAATATAATTTACCGAGCAAACTATGGGCAGAAGAAAAATCCGGTTTAAAATCCAGAGATTTTACCAGTTCTTCTATGGATTTAGATAAATTATTTATGAAATAATAAGCATTACCTTTACAGAAGTGATAATCAGAAGCAAGGATATCCCAATCTTCATCATAGAGTCTGTCTTTAAAAGCAAAATCCAGTTCAGCACTTTTCTCATAAACCTTCTTTGCCGATAGATAATCTAATTTTTGAAATAACGTTAAACCTTTACTGCATGTTTCAAAAGCATCATTTTCTTTGCCCTGTCTGTAGTAACAGAGTCCAAGGCCAAAGTAAAAGGGGGAAAAATATTTATAAGTCTCTATAGCTTCCCTGTAATGCTTTTCTCCCTGATCCGGTTTACCTGAGAAAATATATACAAGACCAATATTATAACGGCTTATCCTGTCTGAAGAATTCACATCAAGGGCTTTATGGTAATAGTTAAGAGCTTCACCGAAGTTTTTCTTTACAAGCCAGATATTGCCAAGTCCCCTGAGAGCATATACGTCTTCAGAGTTTTTCTCAAGAGCCATACTGTGATATTTTGCTGCTTCTATAAATTTTTTCAGTCGAAAACAGGTTTTGCCAAGAGCATTCAGGGCATATATATCACTGCTGTTAGCCTCTATTGCTTTTAAGAAATGCTCCTGTCCTTTATCAAGTTTACCCTGTTCAAAATAAATATTGCCAAGATTATAATGAACCTCTCCGTAATCAGGATCAAGCTCTAAAGCTTTATTATAATATTTAAAAGCTTCATCCAGATTTTCTCGAAAATGATTTATCCTGCCAAGCTTGAAGAATAGTTTTTTGTCTATTTCTCCCTTCTGCAGCAGATAACTGTATTTTTTATATTCTTCATCCAGGTTATAAACACCGGGATTATAAAACCTGTTTTCACTCTTTAATTCTTTCTCTGAATTGGTTGAAGAAATGTCAAAGGGTTTGTCTTTCTGAAAAATTCCATCTAATGACATAATTAAACACTCCCCTGTAAATCGTGACGCGTAACGCGTAACGCGTGACACGTGAACGTTAATCGGTAATTTTATAAAATTCGCCCTGATTTATGAAATATCCTTTATAGAACTGAAGGTAAAAATTTTTCCGGGAAGAAAATAATATGGTAGGGGCGAACCTCGTGTTCGCCCGGTGAAGAATGAAGAGTAAACCCGGGTATTACTCGTTACGCGTCACGATATAAAAGCAGGGGGTATAAAATGAGAAAAATATATACAATAGGAGAAACTGTTTTAGATATTATATTTAAAAATCAGAAACCACAGAAAGCAATAGCCGGAGGATCTATGTTAAATACGGCAGTAAGCCTGGGAAGATTGAAGGAACCAGTATATTTTATTACTGAATCAGGGAAAGACCTTTCAGGAAAAATAATAAAAGATTTCCTCATTGAAAATGATGTAAATACTGATTATATCTATGAATATGATCATGGTAACACTACACTGGCACTGGCTTTTTTAGATGAAAATAATAATGCAGAATATAACTTTTATAAAAATTACCCTTCAGAGAGATTTAATATAACATTCCCTGTAATGAATAAAAACGATATCCTTTTATTCGGCTCTTTTCTGGCAATAGACAGAGGGGTAAGAAGTAAAATAGTAAAATTCCTGTTAAAAGCAAAAGAAAAAGGCGTAATTATTGTTTACGATCCGAATTTTAGAAAACCACATTTACATGAATTACCTTCTATTCTGCCTTTTATTAAAGAAAACATCAGTTTTTCCGATATAGTCAAAGGGTCAGATGAAGATTTTCAACTCATATTTAACTCATGTGATACAGAGGAACTTTATAATATCATTAAGTGCAAAAATCTCATAATTACAGGAGGAGCAAAGGATGTAAAAGTTAAAACGGAAGATTTTACAAAAACCTATTCAGTAGATAAGATAAATATAAAAAGCACCATAGGAGCAGGAGATAATTTTAACTCGGGAATTTTATACAGTTTGTCTCTATATAATATAGATAAAGATAATATCAATTCAATGGATATAACTACATGGGACAAAATTATTAAAAACTCTATAACATTTGCCTGTCATGTATGTGGAAGTTACGATAATTATATTGACAGAGAATTTGCAGAAAAAAAACCAGGATTTTCGGGATAACAGGAGAGATTAATGAAAAACTGTAAGTTTATAATATTTCGCCATAAAAGGTAATTTAGTATTAAATGATGAAAGGTTAAACATGTGAAGTCATTTCATTTTCTTTTTTATACAAGCAGCCACGGGCTCGGGCACAGTACACGTATGATAGAAGTGGCAAATAACATACCTTCATGCCATAAAGTCACTTTTGCCACATGTGCGCCTGAATGGATTTACCGCTCATCAATGACCCGTCCTTACTCCTATCGCATGGTAAAAATAGATACAGGTGTAATACAGAATGATTTTCTTACTGTCTGCGAGGAAGAAACCTTACGTGATTATTCGGATCTTCTTAAACACAGAGAGAAGATTATAAAAGAAGAGGTTACATGGAATAAAATCAATAAAGTCGATTTAATTATTTCAGACATACCGCCTATGGCCTTTCCTGTTGCAAAAAATCTTTCCGTACCATCTATTGGAATAGCAAATTTCTCATGGGACTGGATATACAGGCCTATGGTAAAGAATTATCCTGCCTATTCACATGTAATAGAATCCATCCAAAAAGATTATAAACAGGCAGATCTGGTTCTCAGTCTACCTGTAAATGGTGATATGTCTGTATTTCCCTGTGTAAAACCAATAGCTTTAATAGCAAGAAAAAGCAGATTATCCGGAAAAGAAATAAGGCAGAAATTGAATATAGATGAAAAGAAAAAACTTATACTCTGTTCTTTCAGTAATTTTTCTATGGTGAAAATAGATTTTTCCCATGTGTCGGAAGAACTGAAAGATTTTATTTTAATCTCTTTTAACAGTGAATTTCCCGGTAATTATAATAACTTCATAAAACTTGATAATTGCGGAAACATAAGCCATGAAGAAGCAGTAGCGGCAGCAGATATAGTTGTCTGTAAACCTGGCTATGGCATGGTGGCAGAAACTATTGTAAATAAGACTCATGTCCTCTATACATCAAGAAAAGATTATATTGAAAATAAAATACTCGCAGAAGGACTCCATCAATACGGCATAGCAGAAGAAATATCAAATGAAGATTTTTTATCGGGAAAATGGAGCGCTCCTATAAAAAAATTAATGTCATGTAACAAAAAGTGGGAAAATATAGATTGTTCCGGAGCAAAAATAGCTGCAGACGAAATATTTAAGCTATTACAGAGGTAATGAGTTGAGTAATGAAAATTAATTAACTGTCTCATTAACTTGAGGTCATTTATAGGTAACAGGTGACAGGTGACGGGTTACAGGATTTTATTTTACCTGTTACCCGTTACCCGTTACCTGAATCTATATTGTTGCAACAGTTATTCTGAAGTCATTCCTACTCACTGAATTTATTTATTTTCCACTGGCTTATCCTTTTTACTTTCGGCAGCCAGCTGTATCTGAGCAATTACCTGTGTTGCATCAAAAGCCATACGTAAACCCTTGTCCAGATGTATTGTAACTTTATCTGCAAAATACTTTTTCATTTCCTCAAGGCCCTGTTCATAGGCATCCAGTGCCTCAAGTGTTGCAGCAAGAACGTCTTCCAGTATTTTTGCTTCTTCACCTGAGAAGGAAGATTTATCTATTGCTTTTGAATCTTTTCTGGATGTAGCAATATTATCAATCATCCAGTCTATAGTAGAAGCAAATTTTTCTTCGGAGATCTTCCCTGCTTTTAACAGATCCAGTTCCTGCCTGACCTTATCAAAGTTAGGATTTGTATAATATTTTTTTGTTTCTCCTATTACTATATCCACATTACTTTCCTCCATATCCATAGATTTTGTAAATTTCGAAGCTCCCGCCCATGTCTCTTTTTTAGGAGCTGCCATTGAATTATCCCCCCATTTTGTCTGGTTGAGTAGAACAAAGGATTTATACAATCTGTTAATGGCAGACTGGACAAGTTCAATGCCATCCAGAATATGCTCATTATTTTTATCTTTAAAATACTTATTAATTTCATTCAGTGCTTCTATGTGTAAATCAAAAGCTCTATCAATCCTTACCATTAATTCCTGCTCGTTAAAAGACTTCATTCTGCCTGCTTCTTTTACCTCGGCAAAGCCTTTTATGGCTTTATCCAGTTCTTTTCTTATATCCTGTAATAGTTTCTGAAGATCTATATCGGGAACTGTTCCTTTACATACACCCTTTCCCGTAGCAAGTAATCTCTTCAAATATGGAGATTCATAATCTTCCAGTTCCTCATCTTTCCAGTCAGGAAGAATATTTTCCAATTTTTCTTCTGCCATTTCTTCCAGTTTTACCTCTTCAACAGTTTCTCTGGAAACTTCCACGTCAAAAGCAGCCCCCATAGCAGACGCAAAATTTTCTACACTATCTTTATCTTTTTCCATTTAAATTCACCTCACTTCAATAAAAAATATATTATCTTTTATGATTAATTCTTCTACAAAAGAAGATAAGTTTCCTCTTATATAATAAAAAAGTTTTCTCTTACATGTTTTTTTTAGAATCTACAGGCTATAAACTTTCTCAATACACTTTTTATCCACTGTTACCAGAAAATCTTCTCACTTTTCATGACCCATATTATAAAAAACTATGATATAATTTTTAATAAGAGGAGATTCTACTGATCTCAAGGCTTGACTTATCCTCCTGTCACGCGTTACGCGTTACCCGTCACGATTATAATAAAAGGAGACTTAACATGAGAGAAAAACTTGGTATATTAAATTTAAGCGGTAAATTATTGATTATCTTCATAGCAATAGCACTCTTTACCCACATACCTGAAGCAGAAAGCACAGAACTTCATATATCGCCGGAAATTTTCAAACTGATTGCCATAAATCTGATACTGGTAATATTCGGCAGTGAAGCTCTCATTGTATCCTATGGTTTCATAATGTACCTTACAAGAAAAAATATAATAGTCCCCATACTTCCCACAGGTTTTCACTATAAAGCCACAGAGGATAAAGATGAAAATTATACGGTAAATACATCTAAAATTGCCTGGCATATGATAAAATTTTTCTTTCTTGCTTTCCTCATATTACCTGGGAAATATACTTATTTTGTTTCTTCCCTTGTCACAAATATTCTGAAACATTCATATCAGTACAGTATTATTTCATATGATGTAATCATACTCTGTCATGGTATTCTTTATTCTCTTACAATGCTGTCTGCCATATTTTTCTTCACATGCAAATATTCAGTAAGATTTGATAAAGGGAAAAAAGAGATTATTGTATCAGAAAGAAAGATTTGCACCACAAAAAACTATGTTTTCTCTTTCGATGAAATAGAAAAAATAAAAATGGAATCTACAAAAAACAGAAAATTTTCTTTATCACTTATCCTTAAAGACGGTAGAGAATTTTTTCTATGTTATTTTGAAAAACCTGAAGAAATAATACCTGTAATGGAAAAAGTAAAGAAAATAACAGATTTTCCTGTTGTAGAAATAGGTACGGAAAAACTCTCAGATGTAACAATAGGAATTAACCTGGAAAGTTTTGACGATTCCTCTCTGAAAGAGACGATAAAAGCAGATATAAGCCAGTGGAAAATATTACTTGGATTTACAATTTATATGATTATTCCTGTTCTGCTTGGACTGATACTGACACTTACCTTCACCGAACATTTCTATCTATACAATCTATTCTGTTTTTCTGCCATAATGTTTTTAATATTTCCGAGATTTATGGCCTTTACTCTTAATATGTTTAAAGAAGAAAAAATACCATACTTTCAGGAATTCATGGTTCCTTTTACAGGAGTGGATAAAAACTCTAAAACCTATGTAGTAGTAAATCAGTATAAATTTTCAAATGCCAATCTGCTTATGAGAGGTTTTATAATTATTGTTCTTCTTGTTCCTGCCATCATACCTCCTGATCCGTCTGCAGTCCATCTTGCTATTCCTGTTTTCACCCTGTTATTAATGGCTTTTATGGAATTCAATGCCCAGAACTCAAGATATATAGTAAAAATAGATGAGGACAGAAAAACAGTAGACATAATAAATGAAAATATTATAACAAGAAAAAAATATGAACTCACATGTAAAGAAATAACAGAATTTACTTTTAAATCTGTCGGAAGAGGGACAGCTATAATGATGAAAACAGATCATAAGGGAAGTTATTATATAGCAAGATTTATAGAAAAAAAGAAACTGGAAAAGGTTTTCAATGAACTCAGAATTGTTACTGGTATTTAAAGATAAAACAATAAGCAAAATATTTCAACAAAAAATTAACAAAAAGTTAACATAATATTATTGATCTTTTCTGTAAAATTATGTTTAATTATTATGGTAGAATTTACCTTTACCGACAGAGGAAATATAAAATGCTTGGGAAAATCTTTGGATTTAAAAAAATAGATATAGAAGAAGCTAAAAAAACAAGGAAAAAACTCCTTGAAAACACTGCTGCTTTTCATCAAAAAGAAACCTTTACCCCTTCGGAAGACATAATAAGCCAGGAAGATGAAAAGGTTAATATATTAAGAAAATTATCACAGAATAAATCCCAGTTAATAGAGATTTCCGGAAGTAATAGAATAGATATCATCAATTTTAACGAAACAGGGGAAGTAACAGGAACAGATACGGTAAAAAAAGAGGCCCTTATTGAAGATAAAGAACAGCATAAAAGCTTCGAGTTAAAGATAAATTCAGAAGGAAAATGGGAAATAGTAGAAAAAGATAATCTCTCAAAAGCAGAGGTTTCTACAACCCTGTCAGGAGGATATGTTTATAAAGGTGAGCTTAAAGTTCCGGGAAAGAAAAAGCTTACAGTCCTCTTCTGGGGTAATGGAAGCGGAAATCTCGAACCACTTGTTATAAGAAAACTTCTGGATTTAGAAAAACTCGGTTCTACTGAAGATATAAATGTAATAGCTCAAATATCCCGGGCAAGTCAGGAAGAAATTAAAGAAAATTTCACATCCTTTGTAATTGATGAGAAAAAAATAGATAAGCTGGGAAGTTACATAGCAGACAGAGAAAAATTAAAATCTCTTGAAGCCTTGCAGGGAAACGGATATTCCCGTCCGGGCCTGACAGAGGAACTTAAAAAACTATCTTTCAGTGAAGAAGAAATAAAGATAGTATTAAATTATGCGGAAAATTCTGCATATATAGAATCGAATATTGACGGCAACTGGAGTAAAGAAGCAAGAAGATATTATGTTACAAAGGGACAGGAAGAGCCAGGTAATTTTCCTGTGGTTAAAAATGAAACAGTTGATTCTCCCTTACTTAAAAATCTTGGCAATATAGACATGACAGATAAGAAAGAACTGCAGAATTTTCTTATGACAGAAATGAAGGAATTCCCTGCAGAACATTATATGATAGTTCTCTTCGATCATGGAAAAGGCTGGAAAGGAATAGCTCCTGATAAAGAAGATCATGCAAATATAACACCTGAAGACATGGGAGACATTACAAAAAAAGTCAAAGAAGCAACAGGACAGAATATAGATGTCATGGTAATGGAAAACTGTCTTGAAGGACAGGCAGAGGCTTTATATCCTATGAAAGACAGTACAGATTATATTGTGGCATCGCCTGAGATACTCTGGGGAAGTGCCTTTACTGATAATCCAGGGCCAATTCACCTTAGAGAAGGACTGGAGATTATACAGAAAAATAAAAATAATGAACTTAATAATCCAAAACAGGCAGCTTTTGCTCTGGTACAGGCAACGGCAAATAAACATCATGCCATAACCCTTTCTGTTGTGGATTCAAAGAAACTGGATGAGCTTGCAGACTCTACTGCCGGTCTGAAAGAGGCAATAAAACAATCTGACATGACAGAAGAAAAACTCAGAAATGTTGCAGATAAAACCCAGCAGTACGAACTGCTTGACGGTCCTGAGACAAAACATGGTTTTGTAGATATAGGTGATCTTGCAGAGAATATAGAGGCAATTACAGAAAATGAAGATGTTAAAAAAGCAGCCAGAGGAGTAAAAGAAGCTCTCAGCCATACAGTTATAGGAAAACTTGCCATGACAGGTGATAATATAACATGTGCAGGTGATGATGGAGACAATTTTCTGGTCTTTGAAGGTAATGTAAAAAAATGTCATGGCCTGTCTATTAATCTCGGAATGGAACATAGTGACATAGAAAGAAAAACCTATGAAAGTCTTTCTTTCGTAAAAAAGACAGGCTGGAACGAAGTAGTTCTTAAAACCAACTGGAAGGTTGGAGTGTGACCGACTAAAGAGACTGTAGCTTCAGGGCTACAGAATTAATTCAATAAAATCTGCTATTCTCCTATAAAATCCAGGTAATCTTCCCATTTTTAAGACAAAGAATTGGTAATCACACATTTGCCCTGTCTTATTGCTCTATTTATCCCCATGGTTGTCGAGAAATAACCTCATCATATTTACAGTCTATATCGTAACGCGTAATGCGTAACGCGTGACGCGAGTATGATAACCGTTCTAATAATTTGCCAGGGTTATTTTCTTACAGTCTCTAAATATAAATAAAGAAAATTCTAAAAGGACTATAATTTAAACAAAGCGAATGATATAATAATTGATCTGAGTAATGAACATAATCCTCGCGTCACGCGTCACGCGTCACTCGTTACGATTTTAAGGAGGTAAACCATGGCTGAGAAAAAAGAAATACTATCAGGCAATGAAGCAATAGCAAGAGGAGCCTATGAAAGTGGAGTTACTGTTGCTACTGCCTATCCAGGAACACCAAGCACTGAAATACTTGAAAACATAGTTCAATATAATGAAATCTATGCAGAATGGGCACCGAATGAAAAAGTGGCTTTTGAAGTTGCCTGCGGTTCATCACTTGCAGGAGCCAGAACACTTGTGGCAATGAAGCAGGTAGGACTGAATGTTGCCGCCGATCCTCTTTTTACAATGAGCTATGTAGGAGTAAACGGAGGTCTTGTAATAATAAATGCCGATGACCCTGACATGCACAGTTCTCAAAATGAACAGGATAACAGATATTATGCAAAAGCAGCAAAAATTCCCATGTTAGAACCGTCAGACAGTCAGGAATCAAAAGATTTTGTAGGACTTGCTCTGGATATAAGTGAAGAATTTGACACACCTGTTTTACTGAGAGTTACTACGAGAATAAGCCATTCAAGCACTGCTGTTTCATTAAAAGAAAGAAAATCTTATAGTATAAAAAAGTACAAACAGAATGTAGCAAAACATGTTATGATACCGGCTCATGCAAAGAAAAGACATGTTTTCATAGAAGAAAGGACAAAAAAGCTACAGGCTTATTCAGAAAAAACACCTATTAATGTTATCGAAGAAGGTAAGGGAGATACGGGAATTATCACATCAGGAATAGCCTATCAGTATGTAAAGGAAGTATTTCCTGATGCTCCTGTATTGAAACTTGCCATGACCTGTCCCATGCCGGTTAAATTAATAGAAAAATTCAGTAATATGGTTAAAAACATTTATGTAGTGGAAGAACTTGAACCTTACATGGAAACAGAAATCAAAGCTCTCGGTATAAAGGTTACGGGAAAAGAGAAACTACCCATTACGGGAGAATTAAATTCTTCAATTGTAGCTAAAAGTTTCGGTATAGACGGTTTCAAATCAGATGTTACATTAAAAGAAGATATAAAAATACCTGCAAGACCGCCTGTTCTCTGTCCCGGATGTCCTCACAGAGGATTTTTCTATAATGTATCCAGGATGAAACTGAATGTTTTCGGAGATATTGGCTGTTATACACTGGGAATGTTACCTCCCCTCAATGGACTCCACACATGTATATGCATGGGATCAGGCATTGGAGTGGCTCATGGTATGAACAAAGCCCTTGGTAGAGAAGGAACAAAAAAATCTCTTGCAGTCATAGGAGATTCTACCTTTATCCATTCAGGTATAACAGGACTCATAAATATAGTTTATAATAAAGGAACATCTACTGTAGTTATACTGGATAACAGTATTACTGCCATGACAGGCAGACAGGATCACCCTGCTACAGGAAAAACTCTTAAAGGTGAGACAACTAAAAAAATCGATCTTTTCTCACTGTGTAAATCAATTGGAGTAGATGATATAGTTTCTGTTGATGCCTTTGATGTAAAAGCTATCAGAAATGCGCTAAAAAATGCACTGGATAAAGAAGAACCTTCAGTTGTAATAGTAAAAGGACTGTGCACTTTAATAGACAGAGGGAAAAAGAGTTTTTATAAAGTTTCTCCTGAAAAATGTGTAAAATGCTGGCTCTGTCTGAGAGTGGGATGTCCGGCCATTTCAAAAGGAGAAAATTCTTCCTGTATAGATGCTTTACTCTGCAGAGATTGCGGTGTATGTGCCTCTGTATGTCCGAAAGAAGCTATTCAACGTGAAACGTGAGACGTGAGACGTGAGACGTGAGACGTGAGACGTGAAACGTGAAACGTGAGACGTGAGACGTGAAATGTGAGACGTGAAACGTGAAACGTGAAACGTGAAACGTGAAACGTGAGACGTGAAACGTGAAACGTGAAATATTGTTTTTTAATAAGAAATTTACGAAATAATGAAAGGCAGGTTCTTCCTATGAGTGAAGATAAAGTTACAAGTATCTCTATAACAGGAGTCGGAGGACAGGGAATTATTCTTGCCAGTAATATTATATCAAAACTTGCCCTCTCTGCCGGTTATGATGTTAAAAAAAGCGAAGTCCACGGCATGTCTCAAAGAGGAGGCAGTGTTGTTTCCGAAGTGAGATTCGGGGAAAAAGTCTATTCTCCTCTTATACCGGAAGGCGGAGCAGATATAGTTATGTCTTTTGAAAAAGTGGAAGCCTTACGATATATAAATAAATTAAAAAAAGGTGGCATTATAATAGTCAATACCCAGGAAATTCTATCAAGCACCATCCTCGCAGGACTTGAGGAATATCCGAAAGGAATTATAGAAGAATTGAAATCTATTGTGAGTAGAGTTATTCCTGTCAATGCAATGGAAGATGCAAAATCCCTGGGAAATATAAAAACAGTAAATTCTATTATGCTCGGAGTTTTATCAGGTTATCTTTCTTTTTCCCTGCAATTATGGGAGGATGTGATAAAATCTTCTGTGCCGGCAAAGACTATGGAATTAAACCTGAGAGCTTTTATGAGAGGGAGAGAATATAATTCGTGAAGCGTGAAGCGTGAAGCGTAAAGAAGATATAAATCGCACCATATTAATACTAACGGCCATGACCAGAGTGGTCACAAAAAAAGATGAGAATCTGACAATTCGTCTCACGTCTCACGTCTCACGTCTCACGTCTCACGTTTCACTTTTCCCTACTCAACCTTATCCATGATACCCATCAGACAGAGGTTATAAATTGTTTCTGCTATTTCAAAATAACTCTTATTTATTCTATGGGCCACTTCCATAAGAGAAGTATTGCCTTTCAACTGGGCCAGTACTTCCAGTTCTTTTGAAGAGAGAGATACTACCTGATAATTTTTTGACAGGGAAATTTTAAAAACACTCTCAGGAGAAGTTATAATTTCTTTCATCTTATTCCATTCTTCCCAGACTGATAAACTGTTTATTAAAAGATCATTTGTAGATTCTCTGACAGAAGCTTCTTTGATTTTCAGGCCAGGTTCAAATTTTACTGTTATATTATTCCATAAGGGGAAACTGTAGATGGCTTTTTCATCTTTCAGGGTTCCAAGCCCTGCCTGAACTATTTCACCTTTATCAAAACAAATAAATCCATCCTGATTATTATAAGCAAGATTCAATTTTCCTGTAAATTTGCTTAAAGACATTTCCGTTAAAAAATCACAAAAATTACCTGCCTGTAAATTGGTAGTATTCAGTTCTATCTTTTCCTGTTCCACTTTTTCATATTCCAGTAGTTTCATTTTCTTCTTTTTCTCTTCATCCAGACCTGTAGGGAAGAATTCTTTTAACAATACTTTGGCAATGTCAGGCCCTATAGGAGAGCCTCCTCTGTGGGCTTCCCTGACTGCTTCAGCAAGAAATTCCATCCTGCTTCCTTTAACTATATATCCTACTGCTCCTGCTTTAAAAGCTTTAAGAACTGTTTCCTGATTGGAAAGAGCTGTTAACATAACAATTTTACAGGAGGGATCAAATTTTGTCAGCTGCTCTGTAGCAGAAATACCATCCATTTCCGGCATATATACATCCATAACTATTACATTGGGACGAATATCCATTTTTTTGTATTTCTCAATAGCCTGAAGACCATTTTCCGCTGTTTCTATAACATCTATGTCATTGAATGATGAAAGTATTTCCACAGAAGTATCTCTGAGATCAAACTCATCATCAACAACCATTACCGATATCTTCTCCTGCTCTGTGTCAGGCGATTTTTTTATGAGATTCATAAGAGCTTTGAAACTTTTCTTGATTACATCTGTACGGGATTTGATAAATGAAGAAATTGTTATAGCCTGATTTTTAGGAGCACAGAGCTGATTATAAAGGTCTTTCAACTCTTTTGTCATTTCCTCTACATTCTGATATCTTTTATTTTTATCTCTTTTAAGTGATTTAATAACTATCTGTTCAAGTTTCTGGCTCAAAGAAGGTACTACACTTTTAACAGGCTGAAATTCAAAAGGTATGTAAGGGCCTTTACCTGTCAGAAGATGATGTATTGTAGCACCGAAGGAATATATATCACTCCTGGGATCCTGTTCCCCTATATATTGTTCCGGAGGTGCATAACCTTCTGTGCCAATACCAGTCAGTCTGGCCTTATCATGTGGCAGAACCCTGGCAGAACCGAAATCAACCAGTACAATCTTACTGTCTTTGGCTCTTAACATTAGATTTGATGGTTTCAGGTCACTGTAAACTATGGGAGGATTCTGAGAATGAAGGTATTTCAGGACATCACCTATACTCAATGACCATTTTAAAACATCAATTTCCGTAAGACCGGGATTCCCTTTTTCTTTCAACATAGACTCAAGGTCATTACCTATTATATATTCCATAATTATATAATAATAGGAATTTTCTTCAAAGTAATCAGTTACGACAGGTAAAGAAGGATGTCGTAATTTGGCAAGATATTCAGCTTCTTCCTTGAAACGCTTTACTATATGGTCTTTTTCATCACCTGAAAAAAGTATATGAATAAATAATTCTTTTACAGCACACAGTGAATTCAGATTACAATCTTTTGCAAGATAAACCTTTGACATACCGCCTTTTTTAATACTGGATATTATTTCATATCTGGAATGTAATTTATAACCTCTGGATAAATTTTTCTGAACATCATAATTCTGCTCCAAAGAAGTCTACCTCTTTAACAGTAATTTTAAAATCGTCAAGTCTGTGTAAACCAGTACAAATACTATCAATCTAAGATTTCATTTCAGAGTAACGTTCCCAGGCTCTTTTTATTTCCTGATAATATTTAAATACTGATTTATGCCAGTTAGGATCTTCACACCATCCTGCCCTGTTTACAGCTATTATCTGATTGGCTGCAGGAGCATCCATATCTGTGTCTCCGTTTTCTCTTAATTCATTGAAAAGCTTTGCTCCTTCAACAATCTGTTCTTCTGCCCCTGACCTATCCTCTATACCCATAAGTCCGTCCAGACCATCACCTTTTTTGCCATATTCAGTCTCAGCAGCGGCGATGGCAAGTAATATAAATGGCTCCACATAATAGTCCTTACCAGAGTCAGACATAACCTCTCCAAGGGAGAGATTTAAACCGGGAGATTTTTTTATTCTGAGCCAGTCATTTATAAAATCACTTATGAGATCATGTTCTTCAAAGTGCCTCCTGCCACCGGTAACTCCTTTAACTCTCACATCACCTGCCGCACTTTTATTCATTCTGGCTTTATCAACAGATGAAGTAGATGAACTCTCAGAAACTTCACTATCTTCTTCCACTTCTGTATCATCAGAAGCTACTTTTCTTCCAACAGTTGTTTTTCTTTCCCTGGAGCCTGTCTTAAGGAAACCGCCAACTACGGCCCCTCCATGCCGGGCAGATGATTCTTTTCCCTCTTCCGTTGCTTCTCCTTCTCCACCACCTACAAATTTATCTTCACTCTTTGATTTTGATTCTTCGGTTTTTTGAGACTTACCTCCTGTAAGGCTGGAAAGTCCGGTAGATTTCTGCATCTGCTGTTGATGCACAGGAACTTTACCTGATTGAGCGTAATAGGAATGCTGTTGCTTTTCAATACTACCGCCCATTCCACCGCCCATATATTTCACCTCCCCTGTTATAAATCGTAGCGCGTGACGCAAGGATTATATTTATTAAGTAAAAATTATTTTTATAAAAAAGAGATTTATTATGAGTATACAAGAATTGTCGGATATTTGCAAGGGTTGTATAAGAGAAAATCTAGTTGACTAATACCGGGCAATGTTCTAATATAAAGAGGTTATGACAAAAATTGCAGCCATACAGATGGATATAAAACCTGGAAATAAAGAAAAAAATTTATCTACTGCTATAAAACAAATTAAAGAAGCTGTTAATCAGAAGGCACATATAATATGTCTTCCGGAACTGTTCAATACAGGATATATGCCTGAAGAAATGCATAATCTGGCAGAAGAAGAAGAAGGAGAAACAATAAAACTATTAATGTCCTCTGCCAGAGAATATAATGTAAATATTCTGGCAGGCAGTATAGCTGTAAAAGAGAATTCCCATGTCTTTAATAAAAGTTATATTATTAATTCAAAAGGACATATTGCCGGCTATTACTGTAAGACTCATCTATTCCCTCTTATGGGAGAAGACAGGTGTTTTAAACATGGTAACAGACTGTCAGTAGCAAAACTGGAAGAATGTGCAATAGGACAGATGATATGTTATGATATTCGTTTTCCTGAAATAGCAAGAGCCCTTGCTCTTAAAGGAGCAGAATTATTATCTATTCCGGCAGCTTTCCCACACCCGCGCCTCAATCACTGGAGGATTTTACTGCAGGCCAGAGCTATAGAAAATCAACTTTATCTGGTAGCTATCAATAGAGTTGGTTCTGACAAAACAGGTTCTTATTTCGGACATTCAATGATAATAGATCCCTGGGGAGAAATACTTTGCGAGGCGGGAGAAGGAGAAGAAGTTATATATGGAGAAATTGAAATAAACAAAATAAATAAAGTAAGAAATAAAATACCATGTTTTCAGGATAGACGAAAAGATCTATATTCAATGAAGAGTGAATTAGAAAGGGATAGCCAGGATTTTAAAGACAATAAAATAAATAAAAAAATAGTTCAAACAGTGAAAGAGAGTTGACGTTTTTTGAGAATGAGAAAATTACTACCGGAACTGATAGAAAAAATGGAAAAAAAAGTACCTTATGCCTATGCAATGAGTGACTACTATCGAGGGGTAACAATAAGAAAAGATAAACAGGGAGTTTATGTTAACGAAACACCTGCCATAAATGGTATAGTATTCAGTGCCTTTAACGGAGAATTTTTTGAAGAAGCAGCTGTAACAAACTGTACACAGGATAATCTTAATCATACGGTAAAAGAGCTTTTAGAAAGAGTAACAGTAAGAGATAATGACATGGTTATAGATCCCGGGCCGGGAGGATATAGAGAATTTTATACAAAGACTATTCTGGCCCCTATGCAGGTAGAATTATCAGAAAAAATAGAGATAGTAGAAGATCTGCAGAACAGATTACTCAAACTGGATCCAAGGGTAGTTAATGCCTGGGTAGCTTATAAAGAACAGATTAAGGATCAGATCTTTGTAAACAGATATAAAAATTTTACTCAGACAATTATAAGGGGTAGTGTAGTATTATCTCTTTTTATGTCAGATGGTAATAAAGTTGTTAATAATATGGAGATTATAGGTAGAACACAGGGGGTAGAACTATTAAAAAATATTGACAACTCATTACTGGAGAGGATAAAAAAAGAAACAATAGAAATGTTAGGTGCCACAAAAATTGAACCAGGTTTTTATGATGTAATAACCTGCCCTGATGTAAGTGGAATAATAGCACATGAAACATTCGGCCATGGAGTTGAAATGGATCTTTATCTTAAAGACGGTGCACTGGCAGAAAAATATATAGGCAAAAAACTTGCTCCTGAATATGTAAACATTATAGATGATCCCACACTGGAAGGTGAATATGGCTGTTATTTCTTTGATGATGAAGGAGAACTTGCAAAACCTACTTATATTATAGAAAACGGTGTATTCAAAAGAGGTCTTTCTGATTTTTACACATCTCTCTATTTACCTCATCTTCCCAGAACTGCAAATGGCCGCCGTGAAAGTGTGGCAAGAAAACCCTATGCAAGAATGTCCAATACATTTTTTGTTCCGGGAAAATATACACTTGAAGAAATAATTGAAAGTACAGACAATGGTATTTTTATGGATAATGGTTATTTCGGTATGGAAGACCCGAAAGGCTGGGGATTACAGGTAAATTCCAGAATAGGAAGAGAAATCAAAGGCGGTAAATACACAGGTAAAGTATTTTCTCCTATAACAATGACAGGCTTTGTTCCCGATCTTCTCAAAGAAATATCTCATGTAGGAAATACCTTTGGAAGTATTCCCGGAACCTGTGCTAAAAGATATAAAGAAGATGTAATTGTTTCCATAGGCGGAGCACATATTAAAACAAAAGCAAGACTCGGTTAAGAAAATCTGTTCTCGCGTCACGCGTAACGCGTGACGCGTCACAATTCACATACAAATTTAAATCAGGTTTTGGGTTTTAGGTGTTGGGTTTTGGGTTTTTAAGTTTCTTAACCCAACACCCAGCACCCAGCACCCATAACCCTTAAAAAGTGAGGTTAAGTTAATTGGATATAGATTTGAAGCAAAAACTAAACAGTACTGAAGGCATTCATGCCTGGCAGTACAGAATAAAAGAAGATGAAAATTATCAGTTGTATTTAACAAAGGAAAAAACCGAATATGTAAGAAAGGTTCAAACAGAACAAATAGAAGTTACTATTTACAGACAGTTAAGTGAGAACAAATCAGGTGAAGCTATTTTTTACTTCACACCTGTAGAAGAATTTCAAATTGATGAAAAACTTGAAAAAGCTCTCTATGTGGCATCTCTTGCTGCACAGAAACCATATAATGTTCCCGGGCCTGCTCCATATAAAACAGTTCCCATCCTTAATGAAGAGCTTATTAAAGAACCGGAAAAAGTTCTGAAACAATTCAGAGAAAGAGTAATAGCTTCAGTAAGGAAAGAACCGGGAGTAGAACTTTCCAGCAGTGAATGTTATATATCAAAGCAATCAATAATATTTGAAAACAGCAGCGGCTGTTACGGGAAAATGGTAAAAAGTGTAATTTCCTGGGACTTTGTTCTTCTGGCAGGAGATGAGCTTCAGTCAGAAAGCTGGTATGAAGGCAGCTGCTGTAATTACTCTCAATTAAATATAGAAAATAAAATAGCTGAATATGCAGGATATGCAAGAGATAATGTAAAAACCTCTCTTCCTAAAAGCAGCAATACTGCTATAATAGTAAATGCAAAACCTCTCATTCCTTTGTTTGAAACCTTAATAGCCCACTCTTCTGCCAGATTTATCTATGACAATATATCATCTTTCAAAAAAGGGAAAGATATATTCAGAGGAAATAAACTGTTCGGAGAAGAATTAAACATGGCGTCAAATCCTTTAATGCCATATGGTCTGAGGAGTTCACCTTTTGACAGTGATGGTGTGGCTTCAGACAGGATTGAAATTATAAAAAATGGAAAATTAGAAAATATATGGTCTACAAAAAGATATGCAGATTATCTGAATGTTACTCCTACCGGTAAATTCAGTAATATAGAAATAAGTCCCGGAAAACACTGTCTGGAAGATTTACTGAAAGCAAAAGAAAAGCCTGTTTATCACATAATAATGTTTTCTTTTCTCAATCCGGATCTGGTATCGGGAGATTTTGCTACAGAAATACGTTTTGGTTATGAAATTCAACCTTCCGGAAAAATAATACCTGTTAAAGGTGGGTCTGTTACAGGTAATATATTTGAAATGCTGGCTCATACATATTTTTCAAAAGAAACTGCCATAGAAGGACACTATTTTGGTCCCTGTGCCATAAGGTTTGAGTCGGCACGTATTTCAGGCAATTAGGAATGAAGTCAAAATAACTGTCGCATATGAGGGTTATGGGTGTTGGGTGTTGGGTGTTGAATTAAGAAATTTTAAAACCTAAAACCCATAACCCATAACCTGAAACCTGAAACCTGAGACAATTATTAAATTGGCATTCCTTAAATCTTATACAGGAGTTATCATGATTATGGATATATATGTAAACAATTGCAAACCTGCCATCCTGGTTTATGCAAAAGAAAAAGCTATTCTGCTGAAAATTCTATCTTCAGAACATCATGTCGAGTTTTGTTCAGATAAGAAGAATTTCACAGAAAAAACCGGGATGGTCAAACCTGACCTGATAATTATAAATTCAGGTATTTCAGAAATGATAGATCTTCTGGATGAAAGCACAGATTTACATAATATACCTGTTATAGCAATCACAGATTTAAATGAAGATATTATAAAAGATTACTTACATAGAGGGATTATAGATAGTTTTTTACCGGATCCGGTAAATCCTTTAACACTTGTGCAGACTATTAAAATTCTATTAAATCTCAGCAGATCTCAGAAGGAAATTTTCAACAGAGAAAAAGAAAATTTAGTACTTAAAACATTTCGTGAAGATATATTAAGAATTATAATCCATGATATGGGTAACAGTATAAGCGGTGTTGTAGGAAGTATAGATTTATTAAAACTTTTGACTGGCAACTTTACAGAAAAACAATCAAAGCATCTGGTAAGAGCAAATGAAAGTGCAAAAGAACTGTTACAGATAATTAAAAATATAGGAGATATCAGCCAGTCAGGGGAAGACAATTATAGATATCAAATACAAAAAGTAGACATAAGCCGGCTTTTACATCAAATAAAAAGTGAACTGGACGACTTTTTTACTTACAATAAAAGGAACCTTGTGATTGAAATTCCGGAAAATCTGCCACATGTAAAAGGGCAGGAAGAACTTTTAAAGAGACTGATAGAATCCCTTATAAATAACGCAATAAAAAACACCTCTGCTATGGGGCAGGTTACAGTAAGGATAAACCTGCCGGAAGATAAGACTTTTTTAGAAGTGAGAGTAATAGATCACGGAAGATCTTTACCGAAAGAATATAGAAAGAAAATATTTAAATTTTACGGGCAATTAGAGATTTTTGATGCAGGTTACAGATTTGGAAGAGGTTTTTCTATGACTTTCTGTAAATTTGCAGTGGATAAAATCGGGGGACAGATCTGGATGGAAGACATAAAAGAAGAAAAGGGTAATATTATTGTCTTTACAGTACCTCTGGCATGAGGCGTAAAAAATGAGAGTGAGAAGTTTTTTTATTAAGCTTCTGGAAAAATACAGGATAATCTGGAGATTATTGACAGTCCTTTATGGAATTCTGATTCTATTCTTATGTACCACAGGAGTCGAAAATCTTCCTAAAAATATGTTTTTCTGGGATTATATAGATATAATATACCATTTCAGTGGTTTTTGCATTTTTAGTTTTCTTTTAAGAGGGTTTTTTTACACTTATAATGAAGACAAATCCTTTAAACTTACTCTTTTATTCGGACTTATCTGGGCTATTATCTGTGAAACACTTCAAATTTTTATCCCTACAAGAAGTTTTACACTATCAGATCTATCAGCAAACTGCCTCGGTATTATAATTGTGCAAATATTATTAGTAAGGGCGAAGCATTCAAGTCAGAAAATATTTACAAATTAAACTTAGTACCGCAACAGATAAAAGAGTATCCATAAAAAACTTCTGCCTGGCAGGATCTGGAGAAGAAAAATAGAGATGTAATATAGAATTAAAAATTAAGTAAGGGCTAATTTGTTGTCTGTAAAACAACTTATATAAAGCACATTATTTTTCTTCGTAAGAGACTGCCAGACAGAAGCTGATAAAATGGTTACTAACTTATCTGGAGCGGTAATTAAGAATGGCTTTAGATAACTGTCACAAAAATATAGATTCAGGTAACGGGTAACGGGTAACAGGTGACGGGAGCAATTCACCCGTACCCCGTCACCTGTTACCTTAAATTTATTTACGCCATATCAATCATCGATTCCTCTGGTTAGCTTTTTCTCACCATCATCGTTCATATCCTGTCTCATTTTGTGTGCTATAGCTTTAAATGGCTCAAAAATATCTATGGGTACAGGGAACAGTATGGTTGAATTTTTCTCAATTGATATTTCTGTAAGAGTCTGTAAAAATCTGAGCTGTAATGTAGCAGGTTCGGAAGCGATTACTTTTGCCGCCTGTGCTAATTGCTTGGAAGCTTCAAATTCACCGGAAGCGTGAATAATCTTTGCTCTCTTTTCACGTTCTGCTTCTGCCTGTTTTGCCATAGCTCTCTGCATACTCTGAGGTAATTCCACATCTTTTACTTCCACAGTACTGACTTTAATACCCCATGGTTCAGTCTGTTCGTCAATTATATGCTGAAGTTCCTGATTGATTTTTTCTCTCCGTGATAATACTTCATCTAACTCTACCTGACCTAATATACTTCTCAGTGTAGTCTGGGCTATCTGAGAAGTGGCTCTGATAAAATCCAGGACATTCACAAAAGCTTTACATGGGTCCAATACTTTAAAATATACAACGGCATTTACCTTTATTGTAACATTATCTTTGGTTATGACTTCCTGAGCCGGGACATCCATAGTAATAACACGGATATCCACCTTTTTCATCTTATCAACAAAGGGTATAAGCAGAATAAGGCCCGGCCCTTTGGCTCCTACCAGTCTTCCGAGTCTGAATACTACTGCTCTTTCATATTCATTTATTATTTTTACAGCAGAACTAAGAATAGATATTAATACAATAATAGCAACAATAATTAAAGGTGCGCCGCAGCCAATAATTTTTTCCACTAAAAATCATCCTTTCTTTTTTGAAATCTCTTCAAAATTATATAAAAAATTCACCTCCATTTACAATTTTTTTTCATACACTTCAACTGATACAGTCAATCCATCTACCTTTTTAACAATAACCTCTTCCCCTTCTTTAACATATCTCCCTGCAGTTATGGCACACCATAGTGCACCATCAAGCATAATCTGCCCCTTTGGTTCAAGGGGAATTTTCACAATTCCCTTCTGCCCTAAGAGTCCTTCCGCTCCTGTAGTCACTTTCTTTTTATAGCTGCGAATTACCGTAGTTATTATAAATACAAAAAAGATAGTAGTCATTCCCACTACTCCAAGAATAATACTCCAGGAAACCTGGTAGTAGGGTAAATCAGAATTAAAGAGAAATATAGAGCCTAAAGTCATTGAAACGATTCCTCCTGCCGTAAGAATACCATGGGTCGGTGCTTTAATATCTATTATAAAAAGGATAAAGGCAAATACTAACAGTGCAAGACCTGCATAATTTACAGGCAATGTACCAAGAGCAAAAAAAGCAAGTATAATACAGATACCTCCGACTACACCGGGAAATATTGCCATAGGGCTTGCCAGTTCGTAAATCAACCCGTAAGTTCCAAGTATGACTAATATATAGGCTACATTGGGATTACTCAGAATATTAAGGAATTTTTCAGTAATGCTCATAGGCATGTCCTTTATTATAGCACCGGAAGTTTTCAGGACAACTGTTCCTTTTGCTGTATCAATCTTAAAACCGTCAATAGATTTCAATAATTCTGTCAGATCACCTGCTATGAGGTCTACAACCTTAAGTTGCAGTGCTTCACTCTCTGTTGCAGAAACACTTTCTCTTACTGCTTTTTCAGCCCATTCCATATTTCTTCCCTTTTTTTCTGCAGTTGTTTTTATCAAAGCTACAGAGTCATTTGTTATCTTTTCTTTCATCTCTTTTGACATCTGCTGCTCACCATTTTCACCAATCATGACAGGATGAGCTGCACCTATATTTGTATTTGGTGCCATAGCTGCCACATGAGCGGAAAGTGTTATAAAAACCCCTGCAGATGTAGAACTGGCACCTTTTGGATATACATAAACAACAACAGGTATTTCAGAATTAATAATTTTCTGCATTATATCTTTCATAGAATCCATAAGACCGCCAGGTGTATCCATTTCTACTACAAGACACATAGCATCATTCTCTATTGCCTCTCCCAGAACCCTTTTAAAATAAGTATCTGTAACAGGCCCTATTGGCCCCTTCATCTTCATTACATATACCTGGCCGCTGTCAGAGGCATTACTGGAAATAGATAAAGTAATAAGAAAAATAATAAGGGTAATTAAAATCTTTTTCATCATAAATCCTCCTCTCAGAATTTCATATGTAAAAATTTCTCATTTTTAAAAATTTCGAAGTTATTCGAAGTTAATTGTTGTTCTATGGACTATAATATAATTATATCAAATTATTCAGACAAAATTTGTAAAAAAAAAATAAAAAAAATATTTTTTTGGAAAATTCAATTTTTTTGACTCTTCTAATATAGAAGGATATTTTCAAAAATAAATGTTAAAGAAATTTTTATGACAAATAATATAAAAATAATAAGTGAAATAGAAATTATAGAAATAATAAAAAAGAGCCAGGAAGCAAAAGATAAAATAATGAAATTTTATCTGAAGCCACTGAAAAAATTTCTAAATAACATGCTGGATGATAATGAAAGTGATGAAATTGCAAAAAGAGTAATGGAAAGTGCTCTCTCAAGCAGTTTTTACAGGCCTTATTTTTCATCCTTTGATGTATGGCTTCTTTCATGGCTTCAAGACCATCTGGTGGGACAGAAAATTTCAAAAAATGAATTTTTCTCCTGTTTCGAATCTCTGGAATTAAAAGAAGAGAGACTATTATTTAAAGACTTTTTAAGAGGTGAAGAAGGGACATCCGAACTATACAGGAGATATTCAAAGTTTGTAATATCAAAAATAATCAATTCAGGTATTAATATAAAAGAAGCAGAAGATCTGTTACAGGACGTTTTTCAGATAGCCTTTTCAAATATTTCTAAATTGAGAAATACTGGATCTTTTAAATACTGGCTGGAAAAGATTTCCTGTAATCATGCTTATAAGGCAAGGGAAAAAATAAAAAAGATGGGAGAAATATCTCTGGATTCACTGGATTTAGACACTTTTATTACATGTTATGAAGATAACAATCCCATGAAAAGTACCCTGAGAGAAGAAGAAATTAAAGTTCTTAAAGAAGGGTTAACTTCCCTGGAGGAAAAGTATAAAAAGGCAATATTTCTGAAATATTTTAAAGATAAAGACTATAAGGAAATAGCAAAAATGGAAGGTATAAATATTAAATCTGCCTATAGAAGGGTCTTTTACGGCATACAAAAACTGAGAGAATCTCTGATAAAAACAGGAAAAAACTGACTGAAAGAGGATGTGTTAAATATGGGTTGTCCCTCTATAGAAACAATCTACAGTTATATACTTGAAGAGATAACAGGAGAAGAGAAAAAAATTATTCAAAAACATATAGACGAGTGTCATACATGTCAGACAGACTTAATTGAACTTAAGGAAGATATAGATAAAATAGAAATATTTTTAAAGAATTACAACTGGGAAACTTTTAAAAATAACAGATCTGATAAAAATTCAGAATTAAATATAAAAGAAACAAAAGATATTAAAGATATAAACAATTTTTCTTCTCTTATTTATCATGAGAGAAGACTGACATGGAACATATTAAAATGCCAGATAATGAGCATATATTTTCTTCTATGGAAAAAGATATTTTTTCAATATACTATGAAAAGAAAACTTATATTTGCAGTTACATCTATAATGATAGTTTTATTTATTCCTCTTATATGTTTAACCGGCTTTCCTGCCAGAGAGAATATAACAAAAAAATTTCTTAATATTAAATACGGAATAGAAGCAAAAATTTATCCGAACGATCCTGTTACTGCCTATAATCTCGGCCTTATGAGAAGAGAAGACAATCCGGAGGAAGCAAGAAAACTTATTAAAAAAGCCTATCTTCTGAATCATAACTATGCAGTTTCTTATTATGATCTGGGAAAAGCTTCTCTTCCGAAATTAAAAAAAATCGTAATTTTTTCTAACTCTCAGAATGATTATATTACACAGGGAATGTCTTTCTCTGTAAGAGATAAATTATCTCTGATTAAAACCCTGAGTCCTGTATCAGGAGAATTATGGAATGAAATTAATGAACAAAAAAACCTGGAAGAAGCATGTAAAACTGCTGCCGGACTGGGAGGAAATTATCTTTTATTTCTGAATAATCTTTATTTAAAGAACAATCAGTGGAATCTGAATTATACTCTCATAGAAATCATAGGAAAAAAAGTAATAGCAAGCGGTATTCTTGTATCTCCATCAATAGTGCAGATTCAAATTAATCTCGTCATGGAAATCGCTAAAACCCTTACAGGAAATCTGACTGAAATGGAGGAAAAAATATTAAAAAAACTGCCATGCAACCCCAGGACATTTGAGCTTTATCTGGAAGGGAAAGGCCATTATTACAGATATGTGGAAGAAGATAACAGAAGAGCAATAGAATTGTTTCAGGAAGCAATAAGATTGGAACCGGATTTTGCTCCTGCCTATGCTGCTCTGGCAGATTCTTTAACTCAACAGTATGGTCTCTTCAATGACAGAAAAGAAGCTGTAATAAAACAATCTATAGAATATGCACAAAAAGCTCTGTCTATAGATCCGTCACTTGCTGAAGCCTATAAAAGTCTGGGCCTATCTTTCAGTTACCAGGGTAAAAAAGACGAAGGCATAAAAGAATATAAAAAAGCCCTCTTATTAAATGAAAACTATACGGAAGTATATATAAATCTTGCTATGATTTTCCTCAATGAAAGGGATTTAGATAAAGCCTTTAATATGTTACAGGAAGCAGTTAAAACCAATTCTTCTTCTTCTGAAGCACATAAAGAGCTTGCCGGTTATTATCTTATAAAGAGAAATTATGAAAAAGCTATAAAAGAATATGAAATAGCCATAGATACGGGGTTCCTGAATAAACACAGTTTATTTCAGAGTTATAGTAATATAGCTCTCTGTTATAAACTTGAAGGTAACAGGGAAAAAGCTGTTTTATTTCTTGAAAAAGCCCTGTCAGTAAATCCTGATAATGGAATAACCTATTTTGAGCTTGGTGAAATTTTTAATATTACAGGTGAAGAAGAAAAAGCCATAAGATATTACAGGGATTATTTAAAGGTTGAACCATCAGGTAAATTTAGCATCAGAGCCAGAACCACATTAAAACTTCTGGAAGGTAAAAAAGGAAAAATAGAAGGACTTGTAATAGGCCAATCAGGAGAAAATATCTCAGGACTGAAGATTATATACAGAAAAAAATCTCCCCTGTCAGAAGAATTTATATCAATTACAGATAAAAGAGGTTTTTATACCATAACCCTTCCCTGTGGAATTTATAATTATACAGAAGTAAGAAGAGATAAAAAATCCATCCTGCAAAAAGAGCTTCATGAAGTAAAAGTCCTGCCGGGACAGATAAAAAACCTGGACTTATATTTAAGGGATGATATTTAATCGTAACGCGTAACGCGTGACGCGTGACGCGAGGAAAGAAACTACTATGGGAGAATTATTTTCTGGCTATTAAAATTTTGAGCTTTATATTATCTCATCAAGACGGCCCCTGTCAGCCACTCCTCCGGAAATGAAATTACTAACAGCCATAACCGGGTAGTCACAACGAAGCATGAGAATGTATTTTCGCATTACACATCACGCATTACGCATCACGATTCTCATATAAATATATGATAAAAAAATTTAAATTAACGCAGGGAGGATTATTTATTTTTTAAATAGAATTTAATTAATATCTTTATTATAGTATATACCAGAAGGAGGATTTTATGTTTAAAAAGGTTAAAACGATTTCTGTAATTTTATTTTTAATATTTTTACTATCAGGATGCGGGGATGGAGGAAACGGAATAAATACACCTTTAAACCAGGCTCCTGCCGGTAATCCTACAAATGCTCCTTTATCTGTTACAACACCGGCTCCAACCTTTACACAGGCTCCGACCTTTACTCCTTTACCAACCGGCACTGCAGATCCCGGTAAAACAATAACACCAGGCCAGGAACAGACTGCAGGCCCTACGGAAACTCCCACTAAAACTCCTACGGAAACTCCCACTAAAACTCCTACTGCTACCATAACATCTACTCCCAATTATAATGCTGAATTAAAGGTTAAAAGTGCTGACATGACAATTGATAAATATGATGTAAGAGAAGTCAGAATAGAATTCAAAAATACAGGTATTCTGCCATGGGATCCCAATACGGTACATCTCGGTACAGGTAATCCCCGTGACAGAATAACTCATATCCAGTATCCGGGAGATACAAACAACTGGATTTCTGAAAAGAGAATAAAAATGCAGCAGAAAAAGCCTGTAGAAACAGGCCAGATAGCGGAATTTATATTCTATGTTTCTCCTGATTCTGAATGCACATCAGGCCCTCAGGGATTTGAACTGGTAGCAGACAGTATATATGAAGGTGTAACCCACTGGTTCGGACAGAATGGATATGCAGAGGTCAATATAACAGTTTCGGATAGTTTATATTATCTGGCAGAATTTGTATCTAAAAGCCCGGATGCTACAGTTGAAAGATATGGTACAAAACAGCTGACTGTAACATTTAAAAATATAGGAACAGTAGCATGGGATCCCGGTACTGTTCATCTCGGCACTACCAACCCTCATGACAGAAATGCCCATCTTTACACTGCTGACGGAAACTGGCTGAATGATAACAGAATAAGAATGCAGCAGACTATTCCTGTTCAACCGGGAGAGAATGCCGATTTTATCTTTAATATAACACCGGATGGTTCCTACAGTTCTTCCAAACAGGAATTTGAACTGGTGGCAGACGGCGTATATAACGGGGTACCGGGGCAATGGTTCGGATGGTATGACGGTTATGTACAGATTTATGTAACAGTAACAGAACCATAAATTATGGGTGATGGGTTTTAGGTTTTGGGTTTTGGGTTGTTAATCTTTTTAACCCAACACCCAACACCCGAAACCCATAACCCTTAACCCTTAAAAAATGAAAATTCCTATACTATTAAATTATTTAGATAACTGTCTTTAGATAAAATTTTATCTAAAGCTTGATTACGCCATAAAAAATGAAAATTCCTGTAATCTTAAATTATCAAACAGTTGATTGAAGGAGAATAAAATGCATAAGGTTATTATTTTAATATTTCTATTCCTTGCCGGATGCGGCGGCAGCGGAGGAGTTTCTACTATCAGCCAGAACAATCAGACTGCCACTCCTGCTGCCACTCCTGTTATCACTCCTGTTACCAATCCTGTTCCTGGTTCTGTAAGCGGCTATATATATGGTTTTGATAATAATCCTGAAAGTATGGTCGCTCTTTCTTCCGCCCTGGCGAATCCGGTGAATGGATATAACCCTGTAGTTGGTGTCCATATAGCACTCATGTCTGATCCCAGAATATCTTCTGTTACAGATGAGAATGGTTTTTTCAGACTGGACCATGTTCCTGCCAGTCAGATAGGTAAATTAACCATTTTGCAGGCATCCCATTCAAAATATCTGCCACTTATTTTCTTTTCTATGAGTAACCAGAAAACTTCTTCCTCTGATATAGTAAAATTATATATACTTCCCGAATCTGCGAGTATTATTATGGGAAGAATAATACAATTTACCTGCTTTGGTGAAGATTCTTCCAACAGACTTATAAATCCCGAGTTAGTCAACTGGCAGGTAGAAGGGAATACAGGTAATATCTACCAGAACGGCTTATTTGTTGCAACATCTTCAGGCAAAGGCAAAATCATAGCAACAGTAGCAGGTATAAGAAAAGAAGCGGACATAGAGGTAATATCTACAGAAAGTACCGGTTTATTAAGAGGACAGGTTACTTATTCCGGCAATAGTCCTGCAAAAGGACTTTTTGTTACCACAAATGTTACTTCATGGTCAAACGAAACAGACAGCAATGGGAATTATACCCTGGATCATATTCCTTCCGGTAATAGAACCTTAAAAATCATAAGAGACGGAAATATTATCTGGGAAGGAGATGTTTTAATAGAGAAAGATAAGGAAACAATCTTTAATGTAGCATTGAATTTATTACCTCCTGTTCCTGCCATAACATCCCTTCTACCTGATACCGCTCCGCCCGGTGCAGAAATTCAAATTACAGGAACCCATTTCGGTTCTTCACAGGGAAATAGTTATATAAAACTTGGAAATAATACAGTTATACCGACTTTCTGGAGTGAAAATCTGATAAAATTTATAATCCCTGCCGGAGCTATTTCCGCATCTGTAACAGTACATGTAAATGGTCAGACGAGTAATTCAGTTTCCCTCGTGATTACATTTATTACCCCCACACAGACTCCTCAGGTAAATTCTTCTTATAAAGGCCAGTTAATAAACAAAAGTGACAATATTACCGTAAAACGATATGAATCAGGACAATTAAAGTTTGAATATAAAAATACAGGAACTATAGAATGGGATCCCAATGTAGTTTATCTCGGAACCAGCCATCCCCGTGATAGAACAACCCATCTTTACACACAGAATGACAGCTGGGCATCCCAGACAAGAATAAAAATGCAGGAAACATTACCTGTCAACCCGGGCAGCACTGCAACCTTTATATTTCTTGTAACACCTGACGAATTTTACTGGTCAGATTCTCAGGTATTTGAGCTCAGAGCAGATAGCAACTATAAAGATATTCCTGCCGGATGGTTCGGCGAGAGCAGTTACGGAGAAATCTATGTTACGGTTACGGACAGGTATACTTATGAAGCAACCCTTACCTATAAAACTCCCGATATTACCCTTAACCGCTATCAATCGGGACAATTGACCATGAAATTTAGAAATACGGGAACACTGGAATGGCATCCCAATGTAGTTCATCTGGGCACAAGCTATCCCCATGACAGGACAACCCATCTTTATACAGATGATGACACATGGCTTACATATAACAGAATAAGCATGAGCCAGACTTCTCCTGTTCAGCCGGGGGAAGAAGGGGAATTTACTTTTACCATAACACCTGACAGTGAATATGTATCATCTAACCAGGCTTTCGAACTGGTGTCAGATGACATATATAACGGGATACCAACTAAATGGTTCGGCGGAAATGGTTATACGGAAATTAAGGTTACTGTAAGTGAGTAATGCGTGATGCGTGATGCGTGATGCGTGATGCGTGATGCGTAATGCGTAATGCGTGATGCGTGATGAGTGATGAGTGATGAGTGAGAAATATTTGTCTTAAGAGGGAGAATTTAAATGACATATCTGAAATTTCTTATAGTGATATATATAATGATGCTCTGTGTAAACTGCGGCGGCGGATCAGGAGGGGCAAATGCAGTAATAAATCCTTCCTCCCCTGATAATGGAATTTTACAGGGCCGTATTCTTGACGAAAGTAACTGGGGAATTAAAGATGTTACGGTAAAACTTGATCCGGGAAATTATTCCTCTATTACAGATAAAGATGGTTTTTTTTCTTTTTCCGTCCCTGAAAACCGATATAAATTAACTATTACTTACAACCAGGAAACCTTTCACCCCTCTGAAAATATAGAAGTAAAAAAAGACAGTCCCTGCTGTGTAAATATAAATTTCAGCCCTCTCGAAGGCTTTATTATTTCCAACCCTTTAATAGGTCTGGCTTATATTAAAAATATATCTTCCATTGATCTCGAACAGATCGGTTACTCTCCCCTGTCAGGTGCAAAGATTAACATCCCTGGATCATCTAAATCACTTACTACAGATTCCAGAGGTTATTTCAAATATAACAGGGTTATCTGCGGCATACAGGCAATTGAGGTTTCATATGAAGATAAAAGTATAAAGGAAGATATTGTTGTCACATCAAATAAAAATATAACAGATCTGGTTCAAACCAGCGTCATTCCTGAAAATGTCAGTGTTCTTCTCGGGAGTGTCAGACAGTTTACCGCCTATGGTATAAACAATAGAAGTGAATTTGTCCTTCCTGCTGATGTAAACTGGAATTTTTCAGATAATCCTGATAATATAGGCACAATAAATTCCGATGGAGTTTTTGTGGCACAAAAAACAGGAAGAGCCGAACTTACCGGCTCCTTCGGAGGCCACACTGTCAGAGCAAATATAATAGTAACCTCCGGCACAGGCAGTATAAAAGGCAGAGTTACAGACGAAAAAACAGGACAGCCGGTAAGTTCTGTCATAGTAAGTGTTTCAGGTATAAATATATTTGACATAACAGATAATAAGGGGGATTTTTTTCTCTCAGGCATTCCTTCCAATCTGAATATTCTCCTGTCTGTCTCAGACGGTATAAATTTACTCGCTTCAAAAACTGTATATGTCCTTGCCGACAGCACGGTGACATCTGATATTGCAATAAACTCAGACAATCCTTCATCTCCTACCCCATCGCAGGGTGTGACAAAACATCCGGTAAATAATTCTGTTTTAACAGTATTCGAAGTTGAAAGATCTCCTAAAGGTATAGTTCTCACAAATGACGGATTAAAAGGATATATTGCTACAGAGGAAGGAATTTCTTTTTTCTCTACAGCAACAAATAAGTTACAGGGTTTAATTCAAACAGGCACTTCTCCCAGAAAAATTTCCGTAAGTCCTGACGGACTGAAGGCCTATGTGACAAATAACGGAACAGATGGGCTTAAAGTGGCAGTTATTGATATATACACCAGTTCTCTTACAGATAGTCTCACTGTACCAAAATATCCTTTCGATATACAGTGCAGTCCTGACGGGAAAAAACTTTATATTACAAATGAAGATCAGACAGAGAGTTTTGTCTATGTAATGGACAGATCTACAAAATCAGTTATTTCCACTATAAAAGTAGACAAAATTCCACATGGTCTGGATATATCTCCTGACGGAGGAAAAATTTATGTGACAAGTATAGTAACATCTACCACTCCCAATGATATTATAAGTGTAATAGATACGGAAAATAATAAGATTATTAAAACAATTTCAGTCGGGCCTGTTCCCTATGAGATAGCCGTCACACCTGACGGGAAAAAAGCCTATGTAACAAATTCCGGAGGCAACAGTGTGAGTGTAATAGATACTTCCTCCAATTCCGTTATATCTACAATACCGGTTGTAAATGCACCTCTGTCAGTAGAAGTTACACCTGACGGATTGAGGGCTTTTGTAACACATTTTGATGATCATGTAAGTGTCATAGACACAGTGGCAGATACTGTATTAACAACAATCCATCTTTCAGGAACAGTGGGAGAGGATGTCACATTTTCTCCTGACGGGAAGAAGGCTTATGTGACCACTTCGGGAGGAGGAGGGCTTGTACATGTGATATATTAAATCTCACAGTGGTAGACTTTCAAAAACTTTCAAAAAATTCAAAAAATGGAGATCGAAATCCGGATCAATCTCCGTCTTTCATCAATTTCTTAATTTCTTCTATCATAAGTCCTGTATATTTTACGATTAAATTTATATCAATCTTATCTTCCAGCATTTTTTTTGCTGTCTCCATTCTGCCCTTTTCCATACCTTTTTCTATGCCTTTTTCTATGCCTTTTTCTATGCCTTTTTCTATGCCTTTTTCTATGCCTTCTTTTTTCCCTTCTTCTATCCCTTCCTGTTTGAACTCTTTATATAAAGCCTGCATAACCCGTGTCATACGTAACACCTCCATCATTTTTCTTACATATTCTTCATCAATAAACTTGTCTGATATACCTACAAGACAGCCTATTAAAAAGATCTGTTCATTTTTATCTTCCACCTTCTGTGCCAGTTCTATAGCATCTATAGCTCTCTGAGACTTATCTACAGAATTTTTCATAAGGGGAAGAAAAATGAGATTTAATTTGTCCTGTGTAGTTAAATTTAAACCTGAATTAATCTTTTCCATAAGGTCATTGTATATTTTATCACCGTCATAATTACCCATGAAAACCGGTTCTACAATATATTTTATAGAACCATGATCAAGAAAGACAGTTGCGCTGTTTATTCCTGCTCCATAGATAACAGCAGTTCGGACAGGTTTTCTTTTCTGTTCATAAAGAAGTGTATCATAGAGTTTAAATCTTAACAGATCATCTTCTTTTACTGTTGTTTGAAACTCTAAATGCAAAATCGAATCATCAGAAAGGTAAAAGACGAAATCCATACGTCTTTCATCTACCTGTATCTGAGGTAATTCAGCCGGTTCTGCACATACTATAGGAGCAGTTTTAAGTCCGTAGAATTCTAAAGTCTGGTCTTTAAATAAACCTGTGAGTGCTTTGAATACTATATCATAATTTGCATGGGCAATCTTTATATCATCGGATTTCATTGCTGTCTATCTCCTGTTTCATAAATAATTACCGGCAATACTTTCATTTCATAATTAAATTATATCACAGATGATGTGGAATTTCTACAGATAAAGGAGGTTTAGCCGATGGTACAGGTGGAACATGGACTAAAATACCTTCTGACGGATCTGTAAATTATTTGGGCAGGGTTATTTACTCTGCTTAAATTATATAGAACATATTCCGGTATATTCCTTTGCCAATTAATCTTCTGTATTTCCGGAATCAGTAATTTAAAATAACCAGAATTTCTTCACTATGCCTGCAGAATAAAATGACTCCTTCATATTATAAAAAAATAATTCAGGGACGCTTAACGCGTCCCTGATAAAAAAAGTAATATTATATAAATTCCTACGGAACAGCCGGCTCAACCGACAGGAAGGGATAAAAGATAATTCTCCTGTCCAGTGTTATTGCTCCGGCACCATTATAAGAAGATAATGACGAACCTGTGCCGTTTGCCAGTTTACTGTTATCTCCCTGATCCTGCATCGGCCCGCTCCCTGTATAGGTGCCATTGGATGAAGGGCCCTTCGAAGAGCCCCACCAGTTACCTGACGCATCTAAAGCAATGGTTCCTTCCGGAGGATCATCCTTCAGATAAACGAGGCCTCCCCCCCGGTAGTCAGGTGTTATTGTGCCGGAAGTAGTAATATTATTGCCTGATATTACAGGCGGATTATTCAGAGAACTATAAGTCGGCTCAAATATTATGCCTGCAGGATTGGCTGAGATAAGATTATTCTGAATGGTAAGGACATTGGAAGATATGCCGGCATTCTCAATATCGATGCCTGCTTTAATGGCATAGGATATAACATTATTCTTTATATCCAGGACAGGCACATTATATCCGCCTAAAGCGAGTCCTATATTTACGGTATTATTTTGAAGATTATTATGTGAATTAATCTTCAGAAATGCTCCCGGTCCTCCCTCACTGTAATCTACATAAATACCTTTATCATTTGTCCCTGTATGATAGGCTATCTGATTGCCCTGGAGGGTAACCTGATTGCCGTCATCAATATAAATACCGATAGACTGCCCTGTAGTAGATGAACCGGTACAGCTATTGCCCGTAATAGTTACAGCAGTTGAAGCATTCCCCCACCATAAGACTATACCCCAGTTATTGGCAGAACCAAGGTATCCGCTCACAACATTATTACTCACATTACCGCTGATAAGCTTTGAGTTGGCCACGACTATAGCGGCACTGTAACTGCCGGAATTGGTAGAAATATCATTTACTATATTGTCATGAATATTCAGATACTGGCCGGCTGCAGTATTTTCCGCACGAATTCCATATTGTTTCACAGGATAATAGGGTATGCCTTTAACAGTAAAGTTACTGAAATCTGTCATGCCAGAAACTGAGGGATATATATAAACAACACTATAACTAATTAACGCTGCCGGTTGAATTATCGTAGTGTTTTTATTCTCTCCTTTAATGGTAAGTGGTTTATTTATATTAAGGGATTCCGTATATATTCCTGCTCCTACCAGAATTGTATCCCCTGCAGCAGCTGCAGTAATGGCATCACCGATTGTAGAATAAGTATTTACAAGTGTATCGTTATGGTAAAGCTGAACTTTATTTGTATTATCTGTAGCAGATGAGTGATCATTTACATAGACATTGCAATTTTCAGAAGCTCCGGCCCTGTTATATGCATAACTCCCTGTCTGGATAAATTTCCTGAAAGCCATTCCCAGAGGGGGTATAATAACATCAGGGTCAGCAGGCGACATACATGAGCCTCCTCCAGGAAAATTCAGAACTGCATCCTGAGTTCCGTTATTAACCCAGTAAAGAATATCATTCAGATTAACTATAATATTTCCCGGATTAACATTACCATCAGGCCCTATTTCTGCACCGAGATTAACTGTATCATTCAGAGGGGTATTTTCAGGTGTAAGTTCAAAATAATGAGTCCTTCTGGCCATCTCTACTCCTGCAGAATTTTTTGCTACAAAGAAAGCCACTTTTTTTCCGAAAGGAAGATTCTCAAAGGGGCCGATGGAAGACCAGGTATTTGATCCGGGAGACGACCTCTGAACCTGACGCCATTGATTGGTTGAACCTTCCGTATAACTGGTTGGATTTATGGGATCAAAACTACCTGGATCATTATATAAATATATATCTATAGTCTGTACGAAGGGATTGATAACCTGACCTGTTATATTTTTAGTATTACCAGGAATATCAGGTGCATTGATTGTAAATTCAACAATCCCTGAAGATGAAGCATTTAAAGGATTTATTCCTGTTACATCACTTCCTCCTCCGCATCCTGACAGCAATACTGTAAAACAGGCAAATAATATCAATATTATTCCTGAATATAGTGAAATTTTCATATCTAATAAACCTCCTTTATTGAATCACAGGATTCCATACGCCACTTGATGGAGTAGAAGTTTTTACAGGTGTTGGAGTAACAGTGGCAGTTGGAACAGACGTATTTTGAGGAGCAGGTGTTGAAGTTGGAGAAAATGTAGGAGCAGGTGCTATAACGCCATTTATAATATCAGAAGTATAATTACCTGGAGAAGGGCTATTAATATTGTTTGCTCCTGTTGAAGACTGTCCGCTGTCATAAAGGCTTTTATTTAACCATGCTTCTACCCTGTATGTTCCTGAGGGAAGACTGGTAAAGATATATTTTCCGTCTCCATCTGATATCTGATGGGCTATAAACTCTGAAGACTGTACTGTTATTTTATAGAGACGGACATAGGCAGACGGTACAGAAATACCGTTATTTATGACAGTACCTGCTATAGTTACGCTTATATCAGCAGCAGAAGGTGTCGGGGTAAAAGCTATAATAACAGTTTCATTATCTCCGCATCCGATAAATATTATACTTATTGCCATTAAAATTAATATAAGAAAATTCAATTTGTTCACAGACAAAAGCCTCCCTGAATATTTATTGAAGATTTCAGAGTCTGTCATAAATTTTATGTAATATCTGTTTTTTTCTTACTACATAGTATAAATTACAAAAAAAATGCCATACTCTCAATTGGCTAATGATACTCTCTGTCACCTCTCTTTTCTAAAAACTATATTATATTTAGACACAAGAAATAAGTCAGAGAATTCGGTAAATTTTTATTTTTCCCTTTTTTGTGGTAAAAGAAAGATGTATTTACTGGTGAAAAATCAGAATGGTTATAGTATATATAAAAATCAATAAATAATTCTCCCGTAACGCGTAACGCGTTACGCGTTACGAAAATAATAAATAATGGATCATTATGAAACTAACTATAAATTATACTCTGTAAAATTTCCATCAAATCTTCCATTTGATATGGTTTTTCAAGAATTGCTATGAATTCACCCTCCTGAAAAAAACTGCTGCTGTCATTATATCCTGTAGACAGTATCACCTTTACATCATTTTTGATACGGCGAAGTTCTACAAAAGCCTCTGCTCCGTTCATTTCAGGCATAGCCATATCGAGTAAAACAACAATAATTTCTTCATGATATTTATGGAATAGTTTTACTGCCTCACATCCGTTTCTGGCAATCAACACTTTAAAACCCATACGTTCAAGCATGATTTTTGCTACATGACAGATAAACTCTTCATCATCAACTACCAGAACTGTACCACTGCCATGAAAAATTTTATTATTATTTTTTATTATAGATGTAGTATCTGTTGTGTCTGAAGATTCAGCAATAATTTCAATCATATAATTAACCTCCCTCCCGATATTTTAATTTTTATCTATAAAATAATTTCATAATAAAGATCTTTCCATTCAGGATTTATTTCATCAATCAGTTCCATCTTCTTTTTCCTGGAAAGACTCTTTAACTGTTTCTTTCTTTTCAAAGCATCAGTCATATTTTTTGCTTTTTCATAATAAACAAGATTATGGATTTTATATCTGTTTATGATTTTTCGAGAAACATCTTTTTTATAGCTGTAAATTTTTCCAATCAAATCGCCGGTAATTCCCATAGAGGTGAGTCCATACCTGGCGTTTGCCAGTATATAGATATGAAATCTGCCGTTACTATTAAAGGTTTCTTCTTTCATAAAATATTATCAACCTCCCTGCCACACTTTCTTTTAATGAAATCTGTCATATGTTATAAATAACTCTCTATAATAATAAGAGTCAAAATTTTGCAATTTTCCAAAAATTTTTTTATTTTTTTTTGGAAAGTTTGATTTTTTGACTCTTTAATATAAATAGAGAGTTACTATAACTAGCTTTTTACAGATGTGTCATATGTTTCATAAAAAATTATCTCCTTTAGGATTAGAAATTACCTGTAGTGCTCCATATATTGCTTCCAGAGCACCTTTAAAATTATTCTGCAAATACCTTATATATGCCAGATGCCTCAGAATTTCTATATAATAGGTATCTTTAGAAGGTTTACTCAGTCGGGTTGATCTGGCAAAATGAGACTCTGTTTCAAACAAATTTTTATTTCCCCATAATAACCGGCCTTTTTGAAACCATGCCAGGAAATGAATTTATAGCTAAATATTAAAAGAACAGGGGAAAGACTTTTTAGTCAGTATACTTACAGAACCTGGAGAAGAAGAAGTAACAGGTATATTAGAAAAAATCAGAAAGAGCAAAAAAAGAAAATCAAAGAAGAACTGGAAAAATGACCGGTATCTGTGGAATTAAAGGATAACAGGATGCGTAAGGCATTACACATCCTGTTAATCTTTTAATCCCCCCAAATCCCCATTCAGACATCATGGAAATGAAATCAGACCTCTATCAATCATCTCAGCAGGATTTCAGCATATATCGTAGAAGTATATTTTTATTATAGTTAATTTCTTAAGGCTTCTTAATTTCCATGATAATTACGAAATTAACTATAAATTTACTTTTTCAGGGGATAATCAGTGATAATTAAATTAGGTCTTATTTTATTCCTTATCTTATCCTGCCAGGCTTTTGCACTGGAAACAGGTGATATATTTGTAAATTCCCAGCCTGTTGGTGCTACTGTTTTCCTGGACGGGAAAAACCTGGGAACTACACCTCTGCCTGTCTATAAAATCCCCGGGGGAAAACATACACTCAGGATTGTTCTCAAAGACCAGCAGGAAGTAATTAAAGAAATAGACATAACTCCCGGCCCTGCCAGAACAATACATATAGTATTTCAGGAAAGAGAAGGAGGCCTGGTTGTAACATCAGTCCCAACAGGTGCAAAAATATTTTTAGATGAAGTATATGTAGGCAAATCACCTGTCAATCTTAAACTGGTTCTGTCAGGGAAACATACTCTGAATGTTACCATGGAAGGTTATGAAACCTCTTCTGAAACAATAAATATAAAAAGCGGAGAAATAAAAAACATAAATATAATATTAAAGTCTGTATCAGACAGAAACAATCCTGCTAAAAACGGCAAATTGACAATAAGAACTCTTCCGCCTGATGCAGATATTTATATAGATAATAATGTTACAGGCAGAAGCCCTTTGATTAAAATTTCTATTTCATCCGGGAGCCACAGTATAAAAATAGCAAAAAACGACTATGAAACAAAAACAAGAGAAATAGAAATAAAAGAAGGGGAAGAAAAAGAAATAAAAATAACACTTAATAAAGCTAAAAAATCATCATCCTTATTATATATTATAATACCGGGTCTATTATTTTTCATCATCTTACTTATAATATATTTGAAGAAGAGAAAAAAAGGTAATCTTTATGGACAGGATAAAATAATAGGAAATTACAGAATTACAGGAAAAATTTCAGATGACAGTTTCTTTACAATTTATAAAGGAACCCACTGTCATACAGGTCAGGATGTTACTATCAAAATACCATTCCCCTACCTTTCTCAGGATCCATTTTTCATGAAATATTTTCAGGAAGAAGTAGAAATATGGAAGAGTCTTAATCATCCCAATATTGTCAGTATATATGACTATGGTTATGAAAAAAATCCCTATATCGCTCTGGAATTTGTTAAATCCAGAAGACTCGATGAAATTATACCGAAAAATTCACCTATAGATTTTAAAAAAGCGGTAGATATAATTTACCAGACCACTGTAGCCCTGAGCTATGGCCAGGCTAAAGGTGTTACACATGGAGATCTGAAACCGTCCAATATACTTATTACAGAAACAGATCATGTTAAAATTGATAATTACTGTATATACAGGGATTTATACGGCTATTCAATAAATTCCATAGGTGTATATAAAGGAAAGATGCAGTATATGTCACCGGAAAAACTTGGAAAAAAATCTATGGATTTCAGATCTGATTTATATTCTCTTGGAATTATATTTTATAGACTGCTTACAGGGGAATTACCTTTTGAAGGTGATACTCCTAATATGATTTTAGAAAGTCAACATTATAAAAAAATCATACCTGTTACAACGTTTAATCACCATGTGCCGGAACAGATAGAGGAACTGATTTTCAACCTGGTCCAGGTAGATCCGGCACAGAGGCCTAAATCACTCGAACAATTGATGAAACTTTTAAAGGGTATAAAAGATAATTTGTAGGCTACTCAAGTGAATAGTGAATATGGAGAGTTTTAAATTTTTTTTAAGTTAATATGGTTACTCCTTTAGCTCCCGGAACAAAATTAAAAAACAGATATCAAATAATAAGACTCCTCGGCAGAGGCGGTCAATGTATTGTTTATCAGATATGTGATCAATTTACAGGACAGAATAATCTTGTTCTGAAATGTCTTATAGATCAATCTAAAAATCCACAGGAAAAAGCACAGAATATTCAGCTCTTTATGAAAGAACATACCTTTCTTTCAAAACTCAACCACCCGTCACTTCCAAAAGCCTATGAGTATTTTCAGGAAATGGGAACTCACTTTCTGGTTGTAGAATTTGTTCCCGGACAGAGTCTGGAGAAAACAATTAATTCCTATAAAGGGCCTGTTCCTGAGAAACAGGTTATAGAATGGATGACAGAACTTACAAAAACCCTGGTATATTTGAGTCATCAGAAACCTAACCCTATAGTGGTAAGAGATATAAAACCTTCAAATATTCAACATACACCTGACGGAAAGGTAAAATTTATAGATTTTACCATAGCAAGAGAATGGAAACCCAATGTTCAGGATACTGTGAGAATGGGTTCTCCCGGTTATGCAGCACCTGAACAATATAAAGGCAGGTCTGACATAAGATCAGACATATTTTCTCTCGGTGTCACTATGTATGAAGCTATTACAAAAAAAGATCCTACAGAAACACCTTTTAATTTCCTTCCTGTAAGAAAAATAAATCCTTCAGTCTCGGAAGAACTGGAAAAAATATTTCTGAAAACAATGGAAAATGATGCAGATAAAAGGTATCAGACACCTAAAGAACTTCTGGAAGATCTCAAGGCTCTTGCTTATACCAGGAGTTTGTCCGGCCCTGATAAAGCAAAAAAATTCTTCTCTATGGGAGAACAGGAACTGCTGGTAAAAAATTATAAAAAAGCACTGGAATATTATCAGTCTGCCGCTCAGAGTGATCCTTCTACAGGTGAATATCTATGCCGCTCTGGAGAAATGTATTATTACCTGGGTAATATGGAGAAAGGTCTTCTTGAAATATACAGAGGTATGACTGCCGGATTTAAAGGAATTCTTGTGCCGGCACAGATCAATGAAATAAGAGGAAAATTTGAGACAATAAAAAAACAGCTGGTAAAATCATGGCCTATGTTCTCAAAAAATGCTGCAAGAACTGCCTGTCAGAATTTTGATGTAGAACTCATATCACCACTTGCAAATCTATGGAAAAATGACCATTTTGACATACCTCCGAAATCTTCTCCCTCTGTAGGAGATGGTATGCTTTTTACAGGGACAAAAACAGGAAAGTTATTATGTATAGATATAAACAATGGTTCATTAAAATGGGCATTTGACACGGGAAAACCTGTCATATCTTCACCATGTTATTATAAAGGCATGGTATATTTCGGATCAAATGACACAAATGTTTATGCATTACAGGCGTCGAACGGCAGAAAAATATGGCAGTTTAAAACTCAGGGAGCAGTATTTTCATCTCCTGCAATATGTGATGATATACTCTATATAGGAAGCAGTGATAATAAATTATATGCCCTTACTAATATTGCTTCAACTGTAAGAAAACTCTGGGAATTTGACTCAAGAGCATCTATCATATCCAGCCCTGCAATATATGAAGAAAATGTATTTTTTGGCAATATGTCTGCTTCCATTTTCTCGGTAAATGCAAAAACAGGTCAGACTAAATGGATATTCGATGCAGGTTCTCCTGTAAGTTCCACCCCTTCTATAGAAAATAATATTTTATATACAGGTTCTTTTGATGGGAAATTTTATGCAGTAGATATAAATACAGGAAGGATGAGATGGATCTATAATACAGGCAGTAAGATAGAAACAAATGCTGCAGCAGGAGACTCTATGGTATATATAACATCTACAGATATGAATGTTTATGGTCTTGATGCCTTTAAAGGTACAAAAATCTGGTCATATCAGACAGATGCTCCTATACTTTCATCTCCGGCACTTGCAAACAAAACAGTTTTTGTCATAACCAATTATCTTTATTGCATTGATGCAAAAAGAGGGCAATTACTGTGGAAAACGAAAGTCTCCGGCCCGACACATGCATCTCCTGCCATTGCAAACAGCATTCTTTATTTCTCTTCCGGAAATACCCTGTATAGTTATGTATCAAGTGCCGCTATTACTATAAAATACTTTGAAGAAGGGAATAATTTATTCAAGTCAGGACAGTATTTTAAAGCAGCAGACAGCTATAGACATGCAGTGTCAGTAGAGAGGAAAAAAGAATATCTCCAGGGTCTTGCAAAATCCTGTTATCTATCTGAAGATGAAAAGCTCTTCGATGAAGCAGTAGCTGTTCTGCAGGAACTTCTAAAAATAGAATATTCTGCCGATTATTCCGTAATGATTGGAGATATCATGTTCCGCAAAAATAACTATGACACAGCTCTCACAAATTACCGGAATGGTGTTAAGATAAATGATAATCTTGACTGGCCTCATTTCAGAATAGGACTTATTAATTATAAATTCAAAGCAAAACCTGACGAAGCTATAAAAGAAATACAGAAAGCAATAAACATAAATCCTTCAAACCCTGTTTATCTTAAAACACTTGGAGATCTCTATGAAAGTATAAATCAACCCTATGAAGCGATAAAATTTTACACAAAGGTTCTTGTAATCAAACCGAATGATCCTGATATTAAAGCAAAACTTACCAGTATAAGGAATATAGTTAATGCGAAAGATGATTATGAGAAGAGTAAAAAATTATTAAAGGAAGGAAAGCTAGAGGAAGCAATAAAAAAACTCGAAAATGCTATAAAACTGGCGCCTGATAAAGGAGAATATCGCATTGAACTGGGGAAAATCAAAGGTGCCTATCATTTTGAACAGGGGAAGAAATATCTCTCAGAGGGAGATAAAAAATTCCTTGAAGAGTTCAGAGAAGCTTTAGCAATTGACCCGGAAAACAGGGAATATCTTATGGAAACAGGAAAAGCTCTGATGGAATTAATGGAAAAAGAAGTAGCTTTTCGGGAAGAAACAAATTTTAACTATACAATAGAAATTCTCAAAAAGCTCGGAAATCATCTGTTGCTCGGAGACTGTTTCTTCCTCTATGGTAAGTATGAAGAAGCACTTTCATCATATAATAAATCATCTATAACTGTAGATGGTATTGTCGAATATAAAAAGAGTCATTGTTACCTTAAGACAGACAATATAGGTGAAGCAATAAAAGCAATTGATAAAGCTATTGATCAATCTCCAGGAAATGGAACCTATTATAAAGAACTTGGATTTTTATTGTTAAAAATAAATAAAGAAAGTGAAGCTATTATAGTTCTTAATAAGGCTCTGGAACTGGATCCCACTAATGCTGAAATTTCAGCAAAACTGAAAGAAATCGGAAGTAAATATGAAGATGCAGAAAAAATATTCAGTGAAGGAGAAGAAAAACTTCTTCTCAATCAGTTTGATGATGCAATAAAATCCTTCAGTAAAGTAATAGGGCTCGTACCGGGCGTAGCAAAATATTACTTAAAACTCGGAGAAGCCTATTTATACAGTAAAAAATTAACAGAAGCTGAGATGATGGTAAACAGGGCATTAAAACTGTCTCCAGAGGATCACTCTTATATAATATTACTCGGTGATATACTCGTTGCCAGGGGTAATATTCAGAAGGGAATTGAACTATACAAAAAAGCCATATCTAAAAGTCCGAAGACTGTGGATTACTACTTAAAATTAGGCGAAGCCTATGAAAGACTGGAAAATATAGAAGAAGCTCTGGAAGTATTTCAGTCTGCCTCTTCTATTAATCAGTCCGATGAAAATATAAAACAGAGGATTGAAATACTCTTAAACAGGCAGGGAAAGAAAAGATGGTCCATGCTTGGACGAGACAACCTGAGGCAATCATGCCAGGAAACAGAAAATACCATGTCTCCTCCTGCTATTCTTCGCTGGAGTTTTCTTAAAGAGAACTGGGTCTTTGAAACAGGCGGTAAAATAAGATCTTCTCCTGTAGTAGATTATGGAATATTATATACAGGGTCTTCTGACAATAATCTCTATGCTATTGATATAGAAACAGGTGAAAAGAAATGGCAGAATATTACAGGAGGTCCTATTCAGGCAACACCAGTAGTTTATAGAAACTATGTTTACTGCGGTTCTACCGATAATATTCTTTATGCCTTTGAAGCAATAAGCGGTAGATTTTTATGGAAATTTAACACTGGTTCACCAGTAATATCATCACCTCTTGCATATAAAGATTTTATCTATATTATAAATGAAAAAGGAAATATTTTTTCTTTAGATATTAACAGTGGAGCCCAGAAATGGTCAAAACCTCTTCCCTGCCCTGCACATGGTTCACCTTCACTGGATAAAGATATTCTTTATACAGGTGGTATGAACGGGAAAATCTATGCTTTAAATTCATACAGCGGAGAATTACTGTGGGAACAAAACCTGGGAGGCAAAATAACTTCTTCTATAGTTATATCGGAAAATTTCCTTTATGTAGGTACATGGAATAAAATATTTTACTCTATGAAAAAAGAAAATGGAGAGGTAGCATGGACCTTTAACAAAGCCGGAAGAATACTCTCGTCTGCTGCTTTTGACGGACGTGCAGTATATTTTGGTTCTGAAGATAGAAAAATCTATTCATTGAACGCTTCTAACGGAGAGCTTATATGGGAATTTAAAACTAAAGGAAAGATAAATTCCTGCCCTGCACTTGCAAATAATTTACTTTATACCGGCTCAGATGACGGAAAAATTTATGCACTGGAAACTGGAAGTGGACGTCCATGGGAATATCAAACAAAAGGGCCTGTAATGTCATCACCTGCAATAGCAGAAGGTATGCTTTTTATCGGTTCAGATGATGGTAAAATCTACTGTTTCTGCAATTATAAACCAGATGAAACACCACTGCCCACTTCTAAAGAAGAAGACAAAGGCTGGTGGAAAATTTTTTAAATCGTTATAAGTAATGCGTAATGCGTGATGCGTGATCAGTTATAGTTTAAGGTTTAGCGCAAGGAAATATAATGCACGAAAACCAAAATACATAGAATTATATTCCTGCTGTTTTATCCAGAAAAAAGAAAGCTTCTTTATAAAGTTCGAGACCAAGATAAAGGCGGGCAAGGCGTAATAAATTTGAAAGGGATTTATCTCTATTTAATTCTTTACTCCAGAGAAAAAAAGCAAACTCCGGCTGTTCCAGGAATAAATAAATCCATCCATCTCTTTTATCAAAGTCTTCCATGTCATTGGTTTTTTCTGATATTGAACGAACAGATGCTTCCGAATAAAAGAGGATGGCATGTTTTTCTTTATTTAATTTCCTGTAAGTTCTTCCAAGCCCTTCAAGAGTTGCAGCCAGTCCTGAGAAATCCCCTCTTTTCCACTGAACAGAAATGGCCTCTCTGAATATACTGAGAGCTTTTCTATATCTGCCTCTGGCAACATATAGATGACCGAGATTTTTAAGACTGCTTACAAGAACTCTATATTCCCCTAAAGGAGAGGCAAATTTATAATTTTTAATCTCTTCTATTAAAGGTTCTTTACTGACCTTCCACTCACCTTTGTAAGGTGCAAGGGAAAATTCTCTCTTTCCCCTGTAAGAATAGGTACAAAAAAATTCATCAAAAATAGATAAATTCATATCTCCATAATGAGATTTTAGTTCATTTATGTCACCTGTATAAAATTCTATGGTTTTTTTATTATCACTCTTCCCTGCTTTATCCATAGAAAATAAAGATTTACACCAGCTCCTGTTGGCTTCATCCCATAATTCCACTTCTCTGAGAACCATCCCTCTGTAGAAAAAATAATAGCTTTCTGCAAAGGCAATATCCAGGTTTCTCAGTATAGCACAGCACTCTTCATAGAAACAGAAAGAAAGATCATCCATTCTCATTTTCTTACCTGTAAAAGCCAGATTATAAAGTATATGGCCTCTTTTAAGCGTGTCCTGCCACTGAGTGGAAACAGAAAGGGCCTGGGAATAATAATCCCTTGCTGTGTCGTAATTCTCCTGAAGATCGTAAGAATAACCGAGGCCTAACAGTATATTAGTCAGGATTTGAGGTGAATTATAATCATTGACAGCTAAATCTCTGGCTTCTATAAAATAATCTCTGGCTTTTTCTATATTTTCTCTTTCACAGTAATTAACACCTATATCAGTAAGAGATGCAATAAGTCCGTAAATATCATTATTTATGGTAAAGCTATTCTTTGCTTCTACAAAAGAAGAAAGTGCTTCATCTAAATAACCTTCTTCCTGAAATACCATTCCAGTATCTATTAGAAATCCGCCTTTAACCTCATGTGCTAACATATTACAAAATGCTTTTGCTTCTAAAAGTTTTTTGTAAGCAAGTTCTTTTCTGCCAAGTCTGGATAAATTTTTTATTTGTTCCATAAGAAAATGGAATTTCAATGTATCATTTTTTCCGGAAGAAAGCCATTCTCCAAGCCGACATAGTTCCAGAGCTATAGAATATTCTCTCTGTTCAAAAAAAAGTTCACAATGATAATACAAATCCCAGATAAAGTCCATTGTTATAAATTTTTGATTTTCATTCAGGAAGTCAACCCTCTTTGAATAACTATCCAGTTCAGCCATTGCTTCAAAAAGCTCTTCTGATTTCAAATAGTATCATCCCTTTCTTAAATAGCAGTCAGCTCTCAGCTCTCAGTTCTCAGCTTTTAATAAAATTTGTTATTATCAACTGACAGCTGACCTGATGACTGCTATATTATTATATAGTATTTTATAAATTTTATAAACCCTTTAAAGAATTATAAAAAATATGATATAATTATATAGTTTAAGACTATAGGAATGTTCATTTTTTATGGCTTAAAGTGTAAAGTCTGGTTTTACAGAGCTATTACTAAAGGGTAAATATATGGTGACTCCTGTATTTTATTTGCATATATAACATTTATGAAAAAGAAAATTATTATAATTACAATCTTTATATTATTACTGTCATTGCTGAAAACTTCAGGTCAGGAATATGAAAATCCTGTTAAAGTCATAGATAAAGTCCTCAATTTAATTGAAAAAAATGATTTAAATAAAGCTGAAGAACTGCTGACACAATATATTCCTGTATATCAGAATAATCCCCATTTACATTATTACCTTGGCCTGATATATAAAATAAAAAATAAACCGGAAAAGGGAATTAAAGAAATCAATAAATCTCTGGATATAAAGCCTGATATGGCAGAAGCTTATTACTATCTGGCCATACTTTATGAACAAATAGATCTGAAAAATAAAGCAATTGAAATGTTAAAAAAAGGTTATAAAATTTCTTATCAGAAAGGAAACTCTTCTTTAAAGATTAAAATTATTCAGGAACTTGAAAAACTCGGTGTTTTTCCTGGAAAAGAAAAGAACTGGATTGAACATGGATGGTTAGATATAGAAGGAGCAAGACTGAATAAAATTTTTTTTACTGATAAACAGAACGGTATAGCCGTGGGAACTTCCGATTATAGCAATGAAATTATAATATTAAAAACAGAAGACAGTGGTAAAAACTGGAAAAAAATTGATATAAATTTAAAAGGATCAATTGAAACTCTATATTTTATTGATAAAAATCTGGGATGGGCTGGAGGATATGAAGGAAATAATATTACAAGAAAACTTTTATTAAAAACCTCTGATGGAGGCAAAAACTGGGAACAGGTTTATCTTGATCAAACAAAAGGTTATATTTCATCTATATTTTTTTTAAATATAAATGAAGGATGGATGACAGGTGGAAATAAAATATATCATACAGTAGACGGCGGGCTAACGTGGAAATCCTATTCAGATTTCAAATCAATTATTATGAATTTTAATGATATAATGTTTATTAATTCTGATACAGGCTGGGTTGCAGGTTTTGAGGACATGTTTAACAAGAAAAAAGGTATAATATACAAAACAGTAGACAGTGGTAAAACCTGGATAAAAATGAAAGTTATAGATTCTATTACAGACATAAAAAGTGTATATTTTCTGGACAATAACACAGGATGGCTGGCAGGATGTGATGGATTTTCACCATGTGGTTCCATATTAATTACCACCAATGGCGGAAAAGACTGGGTATTACAAAAAAATATTATAAATAGCAAATTAACAGGGTACGATTTCCCCGGTATAATGAAGGAAATATATTTTATAAACAGTAAATATGGATGGGCATGTGGTTCAGACAATAATGGACTTGGCATATTATTAAAAACTGCAGACGGAGGTCTTACATGGTACAGAGACGATACGGACAACCTTAATATATCATCACTGAATTCGATATTTTTTCTCAATAAAGACATGGGATGGTCTGCAGGGGAAAGGCTGATGAAAGGTCCTGTTATAATTACATTTAAGAGGTGATTTGATTGAAGATATTTTTTAGCTTTTTTATAATTTTTATGATTTTTTCTTCACTTACTTTCGCAGGGGAAAGATATATATATGATAAAGGTGGAAAAATAAAATTTTCTTTAATCCGACCTGATGGATGGGAGATTAATAGTAAAAAAGAAAATGGTTTAATACTTACACTTACAGGTCCAACAGAAAAATCATTTACTGTAAAAATTAATATAATGGTAGATAAAATAAATAATATGACCATGGATGAATATATAAAAAAGATGCATGAAACATTTAAAAACCCTCCTCCTATTTATAAAGAAGTAAAGATTTTATCAGAACAAATTATATCTATTAATGGAACGCAGAAATATGAGGCTGTAATAGACTATATATTAAACCTTGAGGGAAAAAATCTGGGAAGCAGAACAATGGAAACAATTATCATAAAAGACGGACTGGCTTTTATAATAATTGGTTCAGCTATGGAAAACAATTTTTCAAAATATGAAGAAATATTCAAGGGAGTATCACATAGTTTCAAATTCGAATAAGGGGTTGTCGAGAAATAACTCTGTCATATTTACAGTCTATATCGTAACGCGTAACGCGTTACGCGAGGATGATAACTGTTGCAACAATATAGATTCAGGTAACGGGTAACGGGTAACAGGTGAAATAAAATCCCGTAACCCGTCACCTGTCACCCGTTACCTATAATCGTATGTAAAATCACCTGTCATTTTTTAACGCAATCTATAAGAGACTCAAAAATTTCACTCAATAATGAAGGAAAATACTGCAAAATCAGGAGTTATATCGAAAGTTCCACCGTGAAGAAGGGCTATTTGATTACAAAATTTACAATTTTCACTTTTTTTAAACAATTCAATATCTGTCCAGCCTGAAGGATGAATTATAATTACTACACTATTCTTTTTCATCTGACTTGAAACAAGAATATCTCCGTTGCAGGAGAATTGAGATGAAATCAAAGAAAGACACTGTTGAAATAAATATTTATTACCTTTAACCTGGGGAAGATTCCTGGCAAGATTTAATGTGCATTTTATATTACTGAATTCTCTTATATGAGAAATAAGCATAAAAAAACTCTCCACACATGGGTTTATATCATAGGGTTTACATATATCATAATAGAAGGTGTAATTCTGAAGTGCTTTTATTATTTCCTGACTTTTCCAGGCAGTTTTAATAATCTTCTGGCATTTTTCATCTTTGAAACGAAGTTCTATTAATTCAGCAAACATTGATATGCCACATATAAGATTATTAAGATCATGAAAACAGGAACGAAGAATCTGTTCATTTAAAGGACAGGAAAAAAAATTATACTCATCTAAAATCTTTTTTATCTCTTCATCTTGCAAGAACAGTATCCCCTTACATATTAATAATCTATCGGCAAATACACCCGGGAATGGTTATTTTAAATTCACTTCCAACATTTTCTCTTGAAAATATTGAAAGCCTTCCTTCATGGGATTCTACTATAGCTTTGACTACAGCAAGTCCAAGTCCTGTTCCTCCATAGGTTCTGGTAGTTGACATATCAGCCTGTGTAAAAGGCACAACAAGAGATTCTGCTTTATCCATAGGAAAACCAATTCCTGTATCACATACTTTAATAGATAGTAAATTATCTTCCTGTGTATCTATAGTTAAAGTAATTTTACCACCGGTATTATTAAATTTTATGGCATTATCTATCAAATTCCTGAGAGCAATAGAAAGTTTAGCAGCATCAACGAAAAGAGTTCGCCTGTTCAAATTATTATACTCTGTAAAATCTATATTTTTCTCTTCTATTTCTTCTCTAAATTCAGTTATTATCTTAGTTAACATATCTTCTATTACACATTCTTTTCTATCAATTACCATTCGTTCTTTTTCCTTAAGGCTCAGGGTGATTAAATTTGTAACAAGATGTTCCAGTTTAAGACTGGCCTGTTTAATATCTTTAAGACCTTCAATTACAGTAGGTTTAAGGCCTCCCATGGCTCCTGAAAGCATCATTGATATATAACCTTTAATTATTGTTATAGGAGTCTTAAATTCATGGGATATTGTATTTATCAGGTCTGTCTTTATTTTCTCAGCTTCTATGAGACGCTGATTTATTTCTTTCAATTTTATATTTTCTTCCTTAATTTTCAGCTCTTTAAGGCCTCTTTCTATAACCATAGTAATTTCATCTATCATAAAAGGTTTTGTAACAAAATCATAGGCACCTTTTTTCATTGCATTTACTGCCAGTTCAATTGTGCCAAAACCTGTCATCATGATTACAAGTAGATGAGGAGCTAAAACAATAGCCTGTTCCAGTAATTCTATTCCATTTATTCCTGGCATTCTTATATCTGATAAAAGAAGATCAAATTGTTCTCTTTTTAAAACTTTAAGAGCTTCTTCTCCGTCGCAGGCAGTGACAACATGATAACCTTTGGAACGTAGAAGACGATATAATAATTCTCTGATTGTATTTTCATCGTCAACTACGAGTATACTGGCCTGAAGAGTTGATACCACTTCTTTTTCACTGTATGACACTAAAAAACTTTCCTCCTTCACAGGAAACTCATTAGGTAGTTAATTTTACTTTCCATAATTATTCTTCTCGTGACGCGTGACGCGTGACGGGAGGACTATTTATGAATTCATTAAACTATATTTCTATTCTATGTTACTTATTCTATTATTTCATGACTTTCCCTGCATATAAGGTTTAATTTTTTGGTTATAAGGAATCTCTATAAAGAGAAAGTATTATTTCAGCTTTTTTTATATCCTCTCTGACCTGAGAATAAAGTTCTTCCTGGTACTGAAATTTTCTCTCTTCTCTTATGAAATCCAGAAGTTCAACTGTGAGATATTCTCCGTATAAATACTGGTTGAAATTTAATATATATATTTCAATAGAGACCTCATGTTCACCAAAGGTAGGTTTATTTCCGATATTAACTATTCCGTACAGGATCTGTCTTTTATAATAAACCCTTACTGCATAGACTCCTCTTAAAGGCAATAATTTTTCAGGAGAAACCTTCAAATTGCTGGTAGGAAAACCATATTTATGCCCTCTCCCTTCTCCTTTAACGACAATGCCTGATAGACGATAAAACCTGCCTGAAAGATGGGCTACTTTTTTCATATTTCCTTCCAGTAAATAATGCCTTATAAGTGAACTCTTTATTATTTCCTGTTCTGAATATTCCGGGTCCAGTATGTGCACTGAAAAATTCATTAATTTACCGTATTTCGCGATATTGTCTACAGTCCCAGATCTGTTTCTCCCGAATGTAGCATCATAACCCAGTAATAATTCTTTCATATTTAATTTTTCTATCAATATGAGTCTGATAAAATCTTCTGCATTCAAATCGGCAAAATGTCTGTTAAATTGAATGGCAATCAATTTATCTACAGAAAAAGAACTTATAATTTCAACCTTTTCTTCAAAGGTAGTTAATAAAGAAGGGTTTAAAGAAGAATTTATAATATTAAGAGGGTGATTTTTAAAGGTAAAAACAATTTTTTCATAATGTTTCTTATTACCTTCTTCTATTAATTTCCTGAGTATTTCCTGATGTCCCCTGTGTACCCCGTCAAATACACCTACCGTAATAATAGAGGGAGCAGAGGAAGCATATGAATTTTCAATTTCTTCAAATATTTTCATAATCTATTAAAAACCTTTAACGGTTTCAGAGACATATCTTCCTGAACCTCTGAAATGGCCAGAAGTAAATTATTATTATTATATATACAGACCTTCTGGAAAGATAATAAATTATCTTCTTCTATCTGATTTAAATAAAGGCATTTCCCGTTTAAAAGGTCAGGCTCAAAATCAGGTAATACTGTAACAGAAGGCATATGTTTCACAGAATAATCAAAAGGAAGCAAGATTTCATCTATATGTCCTCTCATGTAACAGACGTCTATTTCGTCAAGTTTATAGGAAGAAGATATATGAAAAGGTCCTGTAGAAATTCTGACCAGAGAATGGAGACAGGCACCGCATTCAAGAACATATCCCATATCATCACACAAAGTCCTTATATAGGTACCTGAAGAACATTCCACTTCAAAAGAAACCATGGGAACAGTTTCACAGTAGGGTTCAAGTAAAGTAATTTTATATATAGATACCTTTCTTGGCAGCCTATCAATTTCTATACCTTTTCTTGCAAGTTCATAAAGTTTTTTCCCATGATGTTTAACTGCAGAATACATAGGTGGTATCTGTTCAATCTGCCCTGTAAATTTCTCAAAGAGAGACAGAATTTTTTCTTTTTTTATAATACCTGTTTCTTTTTTCTCCAGAACTATTCCTGTTCTATCCTGAGTATCAGTTCTTTCTCCTAGTAGCATTTCAGCCCTGTATATTTTAGGTAAATCCTGCTGATATTCAATTAATCTGGTAGCTTTACCTATAAAAACAGGTAATACTCCCTGAGCCATAGGATCAAGTGTGCCGCTGTGTCCTGCTTTCTTTACACAGAGGTGTTTCTTTATGTAATTGACAACTCCAAAAGAGGTTATACCCTCCTGTTTAAAACAATTAATAATTCCTTCAATCATCTATTTTTTATATATCCTTTTTCAGGATTATATCCTTTTGATGTCAAAAAATCAAGTATATTCTTATTCTCTCCGGCGTTTTTTATCAATATTATTACAGAATAAAAAGGCTTCTTACCAATAAAGAATCCGCAACTTTCCACATTCAATCCCTTTATATTTAACTCTTTAAGCCTGATTTCTGCTTCTTTTTTATCTTTAAAATCTTCAGCTATTACTAAAATTTTACCTTCATTTTTTAAATTATAAAGAAGAAAGTCTATTCCTTTTTTTTGAAGATATGTTGAAATGTCAGAGAGTTTTTTGTTGGATTTACCTTTCTCAAATTTAGCTGCAATTCTATAACCTTCTTCTATAATTATATAAGGTTTTTCATTACTTGAAATCTTCACTTCATAACCTTTTGATTTGAGAAGAGATGAAAGTTTACCTGCATCATGCCTGTTATCAAAAGTACATGTAATAAAATATCTTTTATTATTGATATTAAGAAAAAGATAGATAATTAATATAAATATTATTAATAAAGGTACAGGATAAAATTTCTTTGATAAAAATTTTACATAATAAGGATTTTTTCGTAACGCTTCTAAGGTTCTTATTTCCTTCTCTTTTTTTATTTCTTTTGTTTCATTTGACTCTAAAACATTGTTTTCATAACTATCTCCATGTGGGTGTAGTTTATTATAAATCCCGTCCAGATCTGCCTTCATTTCTTCTACAGTTTGATATCTGTCTTCCCTGTTTAAATCCATAGCTTTAAGAATTATATTATTAAATTCATCAGATATATTCTTATTAAAATGTTTTGGCGGTTTAAGGGGAAGCTTACCTATAGAACGATCAATTGCATCTATTGGTAAGGTTTTAGTTATGGCATAATAGAGTGTAGCACCGAGTGAATAAATATCACTTCTGGTATCAGTCAATCTTGTACTGTACTGTTCGAGAGGGGAAAAATGGGGATTTATACTTTTTGCTATTGCTATAGTCTTTGTCTGGGGATCGAATATTTTGGATATACCGAAATCTATTAATTTAATTTCATCATTATCTGTGAGCATAACATTTTCCGGGGATAGATCCCTGAAAATTATTGGATTTGGCCTCTGAGAATGAAGATAATATAACACATTACATAATTTTCTCCCCCAGTCAATCACCTGAATTTCATCCAGAAAACCTGACGCTTCTTCTATTATTGTTTCAAGTCTGTCTCCTTCTATATATTCCATTACAAGATAGTGTTTACCATCCTGTTCGAAATAATCTTCCAGTTTCGGTAACTCAGGATGTTCCAGTTCCATCAACAACTTTGCTTCAAACTCAAATTGTGTTATAGCTTCATTTCTTTCCTGAGGAGAAACAAATGTGTTTATCAATTCTTTTACTACCCAGTAATTCTTTTTTATGAGATCTTTCGTCATGTACAAATTGTTTATTTCTCTGCCGCCAAGATGACGAATAATCTTAAATCTATCCCTCAAAATAAAATTATTAGGGAGAATTGTCTTTTCATCTTTGTTTCTCATAAAAACTCCAGACAAATATTGTTTGAAATTTAGTTCAGCAATTACATATATATATTATATCACATTCCTGTAGATTTAAAAAATTATATAGTTTTCCTTTTCTTGCCAAAAAGTTGCAACTATGGTATTATTGTAAGAGTTAAGCTATAATGGGTGTTGGGTGTTGGGTGTTGGGTGTTGGGTGTTGGGTGTTGGATTAAGAAGTTTTTTAAAACCCATAACCTAAAACCCATAACCCATAACCCATAACCCATAACCCATAACCCATAACCTAAAACCTGAGACAATTATTAAATTGGCATTCCTTACTTATATTTTACTACCTGCAGGATGATTATGTTATATTTAGGTATTGTAACAGATATTGATAAAAATACCGGAAAAGCTATCATTTTACCTGTTTATGTTAAAGATTCTCTTATAACATGGAAAAAATCTATTGAACAAAAACATATAACATTAGATCTCGACAATTACACACACCTGTCCAGAAAAAATGAAATTATAAGATTCTCTTTTTATGACAATCTCCATGAAATAGATCGTGCTTCAATTGAAATAATGGATTTAAAAAAGTTTAAATATGTCTTTGAAATACCGATGAATTACCCTCCTCTGCATTTCATTCGTTCTGTAAAGAAGCTTGAAAATATTGAATTTAATATTAAAGAAGATTTTTTATTAAAAGACAGTGACAGCATATATTCTTCCTTTCAGATAGCTTCAGAGTACACAAAGATTATAAAATTTGAAAGTTGTTCTCATCATGTATTCAAACTCAGATTATATGACACAGATAATGAAATTACACTGTTTAACTTTCCTGATATAAAAGGAATACCTCCCTGTTTAATATTAAAAGAAGAATGGAATAAACTGGAAACATTGCTGAAAGAAAAAGGCGATCTCGTCTATATGTATGATCCGAAAGAAATAATAGAAAAACATCAGATCCTGGAAAATTTCAGCCTTGAAAATAAAAGCGGATTCGGATTTTTGATTAATATGTACAAAATGCAGACGGCGGAAAAAAAAATACAGAAGGAATTAAAAGAAATTGAAAAAAAGAAATCTGTTATAGAGGAAAAAATAGAAGAAACTTCCATAGTAAAAGAAAAACTCCAGGGAGAAATAGAAAAACTTCATGAGGATAAAATAAAACTCCAGGGAGAATATGAGAAAGAATTAAATAATTATGAAGAGAAAAAAGAAGAACTAAAGAAACAACTTGAAAATATTGAAGATAATGTTACAGGAAAAAGAGAAGTCATTAATAAGGAAATAGAAGAAATATTAAATAAAAATAACAGGAAAAAAGAAGAAATATTCAGAGAAATTACCTTTCTGGAAAATAATAGCATAGAGACCAGAGAATATATTGAAGAACTGGAAAAAATAAAAACTCAGACAAAACTTGAATTAAATGAGATGCAAAAAAACAAAGAAAAACTATTGAGGCTGGAAGAAGAGCTGAAGGAAAAAGAGGCAAAAATTCAGGAAGACACTAAAATACTCGAAAGCAACAGTAAAATATTAAAAATAAAAGAAAACGTAATTAAAAATGAGATGGTAAAACTAGAACAGGTTACCAGGGAAAAGACAATACTGGATCAAGAGGTAAGAAATTTAAAAGAAAATAAAGATTCATTAACATCTGAACTTGAAAATACAAAAAAAGAGCTTGAACCACTCAGTAAAGAATTAAGTGAAAAAAGATGGAAAATGGAACAGATTCAGGGAAAACTTAAAGAACTCTCTATTCAGGAAGAACAGATCAAAGGGGATAGTATAAAAATACTCATAGTGGAAGATAATAAATTAACAAGGAAGGTAACGTCAAGTATTTTAATAAAACATAATTTTGATGTCATAGAAGCTGAGAACGGCAATTCAGGTTTTAATCTTGCTCTGGATAGACAGCCTGATCTTATTCTTATGGATCTTATGTTACCTGATATCAGTGGTTATGAAGTTACGGAAAAACTGAAAAAATCAGAAAAAACTGCCCATATACCGATAATTGCTTTTTCAGCTATGAATGAAACGGAATCTATAATGAGAGCAATGAAATCAGGCTGCTGTGACTATCTCGTCAAACCATTTAAAATTCAGGAATTTCTTCAGAAAATATTTAAATTTATATCCTCGGAAAAGCTTGAAATTATTAAACAGCTTCAACAGAGCCAGGGAACGTAATGGGTGCGTGATGCGTGATGCGTGATGCGTGATGCGTGATGCGTATCGTTCAAGGGCGTTTAATTAAACGCCCCTACTCACCCTTCACCGGGCGAACACAAGGTTCGCCCCTACTCTTCACTCTTCACTCTTCACCCTTCACTCGTTCATAGACAATATTTCCTGCCACTATCGTCATGTCTACAGATGTATTTAATATATCTTCACATATAAATATGTCTCTGTCAGGGACTATCAAATCTGCTACTTTACCCGGTAAAATGGAACCTTTCTGTTCTTCCCATAAAGACCTGGCAGGTTCTGACGTATAGGCTTTAATTGCCTCTTCAATATTTATACACTCTTCTCTGTACCAGGATTTTTCTTCATATTTATTAAGATACTTCCTCTCAGTTGCAGCATAAATATTACTGAAAGGATTGAACTTTTCTACAGGTACATCTGAACCAAATATTATTTTTGCACCTTTTTTCAATAATGAAGAGAAAGGATAGGCATATCTGCTCCTGGTACCCAAGTATTTTTCAGCCAGAGGGATATCATTTATTATATGAACCGGCTGGACCGATGCAATAATATTATTTTCTGCAAATCTATCTAAATCTTCCGGTTTTAATATCTGGGCATGTTCAATCCTGTTTCTTATATGGTGATTTGTGCCATATATCATTTTTCCAGCTTTCTCGAAAGCATTCAGAACAATATGATTGGCTCTGTCACCTATGGCATGTACTGCACAGCTTATTCCATTTGCATTTGCTTTATTTATAATATGTACAAGTTCTTCTTCTGTCATAATCTGTGTACCGCAGTGAGACAGACCTTCATAAGGTTCTAACATAGAAGCTGTCTGAGATCCCAGGGAACCATCGGTAAAGATCTTTACACAGCCAATTCTCAAATAGTCACTTCCAAATCCTGAAGCAATTTGTAGAGATATCATGTTATCAAGTAAATCCAGAGGAAAATGCCATGTAACCCTGAATGGTAACTCGCCATTCCTGTATAATTGTTGATAAACATTAAATTCAAAAGCTCCTTCACAGATATGAATGCCTGTAAGGCCTGAGATGTGGGCTTCTTTAATGGCTTTTTTTACACTTTCTTTGTACTGTTCTATAGAAGGTTTTTTTATATATTTTTTTACTTTATTTACTTCATTTTCATATAACAGGCCGTTACTGTGGTTTTCCATAGATGCCAACTTCAGAGCATAACTGTTACACCAGAGACTGTGTCCGTCTTTACTGTCAAGAGCTACAGGGTGAGATTCGGTACATTTATCAAGATAATCTTTATGAGGCATTTCTCCTGATGGCCATTTATTTTTAGCCCATCCCCAGCCTGTAATCCATTTTCCCGGAGGAACAGTTTTTGACTTATGTCTTATTAATTCTATTACGTCATTTAAACTATGATTATCGTCTATTTCTACCCTGAATTTATTGTATTTATTAATAGCATATTCGGTAAAGTGAGTATGACAGTCTGTAAAGCCCGGAAGAACAAGTCTTCCTTTCAGATCTATCTTCCTATCTTCCTTTTTAATGAGAAAAGCAATTTCTTCCAGTTCTCCTACTGCTATTATGTGTTCATAAAGGCAATAAATGGCAGAAAAAAATTTATTTTTAGCTTCAGGCCTATAAATTTTTCCGTTGTAAAGTAATAAACCTTTCATAAGTCAGATGATTGGTGAAATGTTAAAAGTAAAAGTTTATATTACTATTCACTTTTCACTATTCACTTTTCACTATTTAATTATCTCCCCTGTCTTTCTGCTCCATAATAATAAATCCAGTTCATCGAAATCCACTCCAAGATCTTCTGAAAATTTCTTTAATATTTCTTCTGTAAGAAGATATTTCTTTCTTGTAGAAGGAGGTTTCGGACTTTCCAGATAACCGAATTCCGTGAGGCTTCTCAGAATATGCTTATCCAGAATGGCATAGCCTTTAAAACCGATATTACGAAGAAAATGACTGCCCTCTTTATAGCCAAGCCCCTTTATACCCGGGTTATCTGCGAAAAAATCTCTTCTTTCAATAATATTATCTTTAAAAGAATCTATTTTCTCTTTTAATTTGAAATCTATGGTTTCTTTAAGATAGCTTCTTGTATGAACGATATATTTTGCCCTTGCATCAGGATACATGTGATGGCCCCGCAATTTCTCTAAAAATTCTTCCCCTGAAGCAGTCATTACTATATCTTTTATTTCTTCAACACATCTAAGTCCCATTCTTGCGCTTGCTCCTGCAGTAAAGATACAGAATACAAGTTCCAGAAATATATCTTTATCTGTTCCATGTTTATAAATTTCTTCAAAGTCTTTCAATCTCTGTTTTATTTCCAGTTTTTTCGTATCATAATAGACTAATAATTCTTTTTTATATTTTTCTTCTATAGGCATATGACAATCCTACCTTTCAGTAAATCTGTTGAATTACACTATTAATTTTCCGGTAACTTCAAAATCTCCTCTAATTTTTCAACTAAAAAACTGCAGAATTCTATTTATATAGCCTTTCAGGCTTAAAAGGAAATGAAAACTGTATGACGAATGAGATAATCCGAAAAAAGGCAATAAATGGCAGAAGAAAATTTATTTTTAGCTTCCGGTGTGTAAATTTTTCCGTTGTAAATCAATAAACCTTTCAGCGGTAAATATTACAAAGATTCAAGTTGAACCTTTCATTATGAAAAAGTAGACTATCATCATGATAGGATTACTTTACAACGAGCCCTTAGATCTGCCAATTGTCAATTTAATCAGTCATGATAGCACTACGAAAATCTGCAAGACAGCCTGCAGTTCCTCCTCCTAACATACCTGCCACACCTGCTGCTATTCCCCATCCGGCACCGGCTGCGGCTGCGACAGGACCTCCAAGAACTGCTGCTCCCAGAATTCCTCCTATAACAGTAAACTTAAAAGATTTAAGGAATGCAACAGGAAGCATGAGTGCACTGGCAGGCGTGTCACCTGAAGATTTTTTACCTTCGGAGGACTGCATTTCTTTCAATTTATC